>OGCL01000010.1_pt1 | contig 229023 bp, 210 predicted proteins | sample 1570041 | NCBI WGS metagenome assembly OGCL01 (sample SAMN06266162, study PRJEB24511) | hot springs metagenome | isolation source: Hot spring water | place: South Africa: Limpopo | collected 2015-06-22
GCGCAGTGAGCATTCAAGAGTGAGCGCGGGAGGCGCGAACGGGCGAACGCAGTAGTTGCCGGTGGTGGTTCGTGCAGTACCGGCTTAACCGCTGCCATGCCAGTCGCTTTAAACTGCCAACTTCACCAGGTAGAATGGCAGGAACCAATAGGGTCATCACATTAGATCTGACCCCATATGTATGCTACCGAATGAAATTAGTAAATAAAGGCTGTTTCATTGGTGTCTTGCGGGTTCTTTACCTTTGAAAAAGAACGTTATATTAAAAGGATTTTCAATTAAGTATGAACTTTATTAATAAGTTGTTTTCCACTATTTTTCTCCTTATCGCTGTTACTTTATTTTTCGCATATTACACACCTACAATTTCGTCGAAAGATACCGAACCTACAAAACCCTCAAATCGTGAGGAAATAGACTATAAAAATACAGCCTTAAATAAAAATGACTCCTCTAAAAATAAGACAACTAAAAACAAGACAAATAAAAATATAGTTTATTCTCAAGGGGATGAGATTGAATTGGAAGATATCAATAACACCAAAAATGAAAATAATTTAGATGAGTTAATTGGTAGTTGGTCTCCGTATTTAGACAAGAATTCTGAGGAATATAAACACCTCTTGGATAAATACAAAGATTCAGAAGATAACGTAATTGTCGATGGCAACAATGCCTATATCGCAAACAAAATCAATGAAAATATTGAATTTGTGATAATAACAAAGAAATATAGAGATTTAACTATGCATGAACCACTTCATGTGCATGGCGCTCTTTTAGAGCAACTAAATAATTTGAAAGGGTATGGAGATTGGTCTTATAGGGCAGAGGTGACTGCAAGGAACATATTTTCAGAATATTTCAAACAAGGCAACTATTCAATCAATACAATACAGTGCCGTGAAAAGACATGTCTTATAGAGTTCAGTTTCAGCGATTTTAATTTTGCAGTTGACTTTGTAGACGAACTCAGAGCAAATCGAAATAAATGCCAATGTATACCCGCCGAAACTATTTGGCCTGATCTCAAACTGGCTGTACTTAAACTAGATTTGATATAACAAGCGCCATCAAAAATTTGCACATTGAGGGGCACCTTGCGAAGCTTCCTCGACTCGCAACAAGTTGCTCGTGTTTTTGACGGGCATTATTTCTGCAATGTGCTCAAAACAAACACTACCCCCAAACCAACACCGGCGGCTGCGCAGTGAGCATTCAAGAGTGAGCGCGGGAGGCGCGAACGGGCGAACGCAGTAGTTGCCGGTGGTGGTTCGTGCAGTACCGGCTTAACCGCAGCTGTGCCAGGACAAGCCACTTAACCAAACAGCGCAACACCATCACCCAACAGCAACAACACCAGCGCTGCCCTTATCCGGCAGCGCCAGCAAGAAACTTTATTGCCCGCCTATCCGGCCTTGCAGCTTTAACGGGAAACGGCCTTCGGCGTCGGCTTGGCCGACAAACTGCATGGCCTGGTGTACTTCTTTGGGCATAGAGGCCGCTGGTTTGAGCGTGCCTGCTATTTGGTAACTGCCTTGTAATACATCGGCTTTTACCAATAAACCCAGTGGGTTATCGGCTTTGGTGGTTAAACTCAGGTTGCCGTTGTCGCAGCTCAGTGTACTGTCGATGGCCTGTAAATCAATCCAGCCGGTCGGGGCTTTAAATTTGGCCTGTTGCCAGCTGGCGGTGCCAACAAGCTCAGTGCAATAAGGCTGGCCTAATTCAAACTGTTGTAAATTCAGCACTATGGCGCCGCTGGCGTCCACCGGCATCGGCAGTTGTAATTGCGACATGATAGGCGCCACCGGCAAACGGATGGTGGACTGCTGCAGTAACACCTGACCCAGCCCCAGTTCAGCCTGCACCGCCAGATAAGGCAGACTGGCGTCACGCAGGTTACCACCCTGCAGCTTCAGGCCCAGTTTGCCGCGCCATAACAAAGAAGGTTGCAGCTGCCAGCTTAATTGCGGCAGGTAAAAGGGGGCTTGTTGCACGCCGGCCACCTGACCTTGCCATAAAGTGCCGGTTACCGCGCCTAACTGCAGATCGGCCGGTAAAGTCACCAGTTTTAACCACAGACTGGCCGGTGTCAGCACCAGCATAAACAGCAGATAAGCCAGTAAACCCAGCAGCCACCACATCGATTTTTTCATCTACTACAACCTGTTTCCGGGGCGCCCACTGTTATTGGGTGCCACCTGCTTTGTGGCACCCGCTGTTTGCGGACACCCGTTGTTTATTTAATAAATGCCGTGCTGTTATTCCAGCACCATACGGCGTACCCGCACCTGGCCTGGTATGTCACTTCTGGCAATATCCAGCTGCACCAGAGTGACGCCCTGCTGATACTGCAACTCGTGCAGCCAGCGTAATAACTGATCAAAAGGCAAATCATTCAGCGACAACTGCAGCTGATCGTTTTGTGGTTGCATCCGGCTGACCTGCACCTGATAACGGCCGGCGGTTTGTGACACCACATCCGTCAGGCTGCCCTGAGTTTTTGGGCTGACCGCAGAGCTCCCCAGCCTGGGCAACTGGCTTTGTAACCATTGTAATTGTTCGGCCGCACCTTTGGCCGCCAGCTGCTGATCAATACGCGCCTGATGCAGCGGCTGCCAAATCAGGCCGTAAAATAGGGCGATCACAACCACCACCCCAGCACCTGTTAACAGCTGCTGCTCACGTTGTTGCAAAGACGCCCACCAGAGTTGAAATTGTTTCATGCTTTGCTCCGCATCGTGATGGTGCCCTGCACTTTACCGGCAATATTACTCAGTGCGCCTTGTTCCACGGTAAAACCCTGTTGTTGTAACTGGGTTTTTAACTGCTCAAAACTCTGAAAACCATCGGCAGTGGCCTGAAACCTCAGTTCCGCTTTTTTGCTGTCATACCGCAGGTTATCCAGACTTAAGCCAGGTTGTTGCGCCAACAGCGGCTGTAACTGCAATAACAAACCGGCCAGACTCTGGTTCGGGTCGCCGCCACCTGTGGCCGCCAATTTACGCTCTACCTGGCGTTTTAAGTTCACAATCCGTTCGTTCGGGTATTTGCTTTTATACAGTTCTGTTGCCGCCATCCGGGCGTTGTTGGCAGCACGCTGATACTGCCAGCCTTCTAGTGCCACCGTCAGCAGATACACCACCAGCACGGCAGAAGTTAACAGCGCTGTGCTGCGCCACTGCTGCCAGTATTTGTTTTGTGGTTTTTTCGGGGCGTATTCACCCTGCAGCAGGCTAAAAGACGTTTTGCCAAGCTGGCGCGCCAACAACGCCAGTGGTAACTCAGCCGGTGCCAGCTGGTGTGGTTGTAACACAGTTTCTGGCCAGGGGCTGTAGCTCAGCACCAACGGCAGTTCCAGCAGCGCCAGATAATCCGGCCACCAGCTGCTGTCAATACAACTTAATTGCCAGGGACCTTGTTTGAATAACCATTGGCCCGACAGTTCAATGGCCACTGGTACTTCTGCATCCGGCAACAACAGAGCGTCGGGTAACATGCGCTGCACTAAAAAACCGGCCTGTTGTAAAAGGTCCAGCCATTGTTCCAGCATGGTACGGCGCACCACAGCCACCTGCTGGCTATACTGGCCGTCCTGTTGCAACGTCTGGCCGTTGATCAACAGCAGTTGCTCAATATCTTCGGCCTGATCTTCTTCCAGCATAAAAGGCAACGCCTGCAACAGCTGACGATTGGGTTTGCCCGGCAGGGGCACTGTTTTAAGTACCACATCACAAGCCGGCACCAAAGCCACCACAGGGCGGGCGCCCAAACGTTCGGCCAAAGCCGGCAGCTCTGCTGCCGTCGTTAACCGGCCGCTGGCAATAATTTCTTCCGTCAGCGCCGACCACACCAGCCAGTCCACCGGTGCACTGGCCACACTGCCAAGCCGGATTATCAGTTGTTCATTCACCCTGGGCCTCCAAAGCGCCGAGCGACCACTTGTACTGCTTGATTGTCATCAACTTTAAATACCGAGGTCAATTTAAAACTGCTGTCTGCCAACTGTACTGTCAGCTCAGCCTGGAAAAAACGCGATTTCACACTAAACATGGTTTTGACATCGTCCGGTATCACCAGCCCGCTGAGCTGACTGCTGGCCCAAAACTGGTTCAGACTATCAAAACCTTTTTCTGGCCTGCCGGCAATCAGCGACTGCGCATCATCCAGCGCCAGCCCCGGGATCATGCCTGCAAGCACAGCGGCCTGAGCTTCAGTGATCGTATTTACATTCAACTGCAACAACGACTGCTGCGGAATAACACAAACCAGCGGAGCTACCAGCGCATAATCGGCCGGTGTCACATCCAGAATTTGCCGCAGCTCCGACTTACTGACCATCAGGCTGTTGGCGCTGTAATACGGAAATTCCAGCGCGGCGTAGTCGTTTTCTTCAGCACCGCCAGCACTTTGCAGCTGGTTGTCGGCATCCAGCCAGTCGGTCAGCCGCGCCACCAGATATTCAGCCGGCATCGTCAAATCGCTGGCTGACTGTTCCAGCAGCCTTTGCATCGCCTGCTGCGCCGGTGTGGCTTGTTGCCCTGTTCTGTTGTTGCGTGAGGCCAGCTGCGGGTTATTATCAGCCGCGCCGTTTTGGCCTTCGCCGTTCGCGTTTTGTTCGCCTTCTCTGTTGCGTTCAGCGTCGCTGTTACGGCCATTCTGCCCTGAGCCATTTTTGGCCGGCAACTGTAGTGCATTTAGGTTAAAACAACCTTGTAAATCAGTGATCTTGCCGCTGATACTGCCCTGCTCCACCGGAAAAGTAGCGCCATCGGCGGCCCAGGGCTGGCTTAAATTCACGGTTTCTTTACCTGCTACCGAGGTTTTCAGCAATTGCCGGCTGAATTCTTCGGCGCCCAGTGCCAGCCATAACGCTTGCTGGCGCTCCATCAGATTCAGCTGGCGCTGTAACTGCAGCTGCAGCCTGCCACTCATACTAACGGCAATCACTACCACCAACGCCACCACCATCATCACGGCGATCAGTGCCACACCTTGTTGCTGCTGCATACCGGCGCGGGTTTTTATCGCGAAACCAGGCTTTGAGCTGGTGTTTAATCCGGCCATCATTGGGTGAGCCCACCAGGTAAGGTAAAAACACGTTCCAGCTCGCCGGTATTTTGCTGGGTGATCACCATTCGCAGCGCTTTGGGCATTTTTTCCTGCATCCAGCTGTCCTGCCAGATCCCTTCCTGATCCAGATAAGTCAGTTTAAAACTGTCAATTTCTTCCAGCAGCACCTGCACCTGAGGTTCAGTGCCGGTTACCGCATCCGGATACAAATAAAACAGCCGCTCCAGTTTATTTTCTTTTAAGCGGTAACCCACCAGCTGCACTTCACTGCGCGGCAATACCATGCCAGGGTTGGTCCAGCCGGCATGGCTGAATGACAGGCCGTCGTCGTCACTTTCCAGCCAGTTGGGCGCACCGCCCATCATCACCTTGCTTGGCGCTTCACCACTGACGCGGATCTGCCTTGGGGTAATTTGCCAAAGGTCGCGCTCCATTAACATCATCACCTGTTGTAACTTTTGCAGCCTGGCCAAAGCAGCCTGTGACGCCGTGTCGCTGCGGGTGACACTGTCGAGCACTGCCACAGACGCCAGCCCCACCAGGGCAAAAATGGCGGTGGCCAGCAGCATTTCAATAAAAGTAAAACCACGCTGGCCTGCCAGCTGCTGCCTGATCATTCTTTGGCAAGCTCAGGTTTAGCGACAAAAGTCTGCAGGCTGTAAATTACCCGATCCGGCTCTTCTGCCGGGCTGACACTGACTTTGAGCTGGCGAAAATTGGCATCGGCGGTTTCCAGGCTGCTTTGTTGCCACAGCCAGGTCCGGTTGGCCATTTTCACTTCACCCTGTTTTTTTGCTTCCGGCGGCCACTTTTGTTCCAATCTGTTCAGCTGTAACTGATTTTCGGCAATAAAACTGGCCAAAGTCATTTCTTCCAGCTGAGTCACAGCGCGGATATGTTCTGTGGTGGCCCGCATCACAGCAACACCGGCAATGGCAAAAATGGCCATAGCCACCAACAGCTCAATCAGGGTAAAACCCTGTTGTGTTGCACTGTGGCATTTTTGGCCAACTGGCTCGGTTTTGCCATAGGGTTTGACCAAGCCGGTGCGTTGCAGCAGTGCTGACTTAGCGGTCAAGTTCCACCTCACCACGCTCCAGCGGGGTACTAAACACCGCTTTAAGTTGTTGCCGCCAGGCTGGGTTTTCACTTTGTTCTTTTAACGTCAGCAAAAAGGGCGTGATTTCACCGGACGACAAAATAAAAATTTGTGGTTGTGCCGGGTCCCCTTGTTTACGCGGTTCGGTCACAAAACCAGTCCGAAGGGGAGCCTGCGTTTTTTTATTTGGGTCTTTGCTGTCTTCCAGTTCTTTGTCGCGTTTTTTGGCCGCGTCCAGCTCATCAAAACTGTTTTCTTCAAACAGTTTGTCTTCTGCCTGCCACTCAACCTGACTGAGCAAATTACCTTCGCTCCACTCCAGGCCTTCCAGTTCCAGTTCAAATTTAATACCGTCGGCAAATTTGTAACTACGCAACGCTTTGGGTTCGCGGATGCTGTGCCATTTTTCGTCTTTAAACAACATAAAACGATAGCCTTCATCATCCAGATACAAACCCAGCTCCTGCTGTTTTAGCATGGCGGTTTCTGACGCCAGCTGGATCAGCAGTTGCAGTTGCTCAGTTTGTTTGGCCAGCTTTTTATCGCGGCTTTCGCCGGTAAAACTAATCACCACAGAGGCCGCCAACAGTCCAATCAGCAGGATCACTAACAGGATTTCAACCAGGGTAAAACCCGGTGTCAGCGGCTTCTGTTGCATTAGTTCTGCTGATCGGCGCTGTCGCCGTCCAGGTTCCAGTTACCAATGTCATCTTCTGTGCCGGCAGTGCGGTCCGGACCCATCGAATACACATCAATTTTGCCCATTTCGCCCGGGCTTGCCAGTTGATAGTCACCATCCCATGGATCTTTTGGCAGGCGTTTGACAAAACCACCTTCAGGGAAAGAGCGTGGCACTGGTTCAGTGGTTGCCTGAGTCACTAAGGCCTGCAGGCCCTGCTCAGTGGTTGGATAAAAACCATTGTTGAGTTTGTATAAATCCAGCGCATTTTCCAGCTGCTGAATATCCACCACCACTTTTTGCTGGTCGGCTTTTTCTTTATTTCCCATCAGGTTAGGCACCACCATACTGGCAATAATACCCAGGATGACAATCACCACCATCACTTCCAACAGGGTAAAACCACGTTGTTGTTGCATCTTTCTAACCCCCTCCAACTAAATTATTTAACGCTAAAATTGGCTGCAAAATCGCCAACACAATAAACAGCACCATGCCGGCCATCACCGACACCAGCACAGGTTCAAATACTTTGAGTGACACTGTCACCAAAGTTTCAAATTCACGATCCTGGGTATTGGCCGCCCGCTCCAGCATGCCATCGAGCTGCCCGCTTTTTTCACCACTTGCAATCATATGAAGCATCATAGGTGGGAACAGTTTGGTTTGATCCAAAGCGGCTCTGAGCGATGTGCCTTCCCGCACCCTTAGAGTGGCTTCACCAATCGCTTGTTTCATAAAGGTATTGTCCAACACGTCGGCGCTAATGCGCATTGCCTCCAATAAAGGCACGGCGCTGGCATTTAAAATACTTAGAGTGCGGGCAAAACGGGCGGTGTTCAGCCCACGGCTGACTTTACCCAGCATACCGGCTTTGAGTAACAATCTGTCGTATTTCAGCCGCAGCGCCGGTTTGAGTAAGGCCTTTTTCAGTGCCACCACCGCCAGCAACAAAGCCAGCAACACAAAAATGCCATAAGAGCGGATAAAATCACTGGCCGCTATTAAAAACAAAGTGGCGCCCGGCAGGCTCTGTCCCATATGTTCAAACTGCTCAACAATTTTGGGTACCACAGCCGCCAGCAAAATGCTGATCACCGCTATGGCAAAAAAGGTCAGAATGGCCGGATACAACAGCGCTTGCATAATTTGGCTGCGCATATGTTGCCGTTGTTCTGTGTAGTCGGCTAAGCGGTTAAGCACTGCATCCAGATGACCGGATTTTTCGCCGGCTGCCACCATAGAACGGTACAAGTGGTCAAACACATGCGGAAACTCGGCCAAACCTTCGGCCAGGCTGTAACCTTCCACCACTTTAGACCGCACTGTCATCATCATGCTTTGCAAACGCGGTTTTTCACATTGTTCCGCCACCGCCTGCAAGGCATTTTCAATCGGCAAGGCTGCTTCGACTAAAGTAGCTATCTGACGGGTGATCAGCGCTAAATCGCTGGCACTGATGCCACTTTGAAACCACTTTTTGCCGCTGGCCAGCATTTTTTCCTGCTGTGATGCCAGCTCCAGACTCAGGGGTGTTAACTTTTGTTCGCGCAGCAGTTGCCTGGCGTGACGGGCATTATCTGCCTCCATCACTCCTTTGCTTTTGCGGCCTTTAGCGTCAAGCGCCTGATATTCAAATGCCGCCACTATGCATCCTCACGGGTGACCCGCAGCACTTCTTCCAGTGTGGTATGGCCTGCCAATACTTTGGAAAAACCGTCCTGACGAATGCTCGGGCTTTGGCTTCTGACATATTTTTCAATGGCTTGTTCACCTTTACCGTTGTGGATCAGCTCACGGCAATGTTCATCCACCACAATAAGTTCATGAATACCGGTCCGGCCACGGTAGCCGGTCTGGTTGCATTGTTCACAACCGACAGCCCGATAAATTTGTTGGCTATCTTTTTTGGTAATACCCAGCAAGGCCCGCTCTTCTTTGTCGGGTTCATGCGCTTCTTTACAATGCGGGCACAGGGTACGCACCAGCCGCTGCGCCAATACACCCAGCAAACTGGAAGATAATAAAAAGGGTTCAACGCCCATATCTTCCAACCTTGTAATAGCGCCCGACGCTGTATTGGTGTGTAATGTGCTGAGCACTAAGTGACCGGTGAGACTTGCCTGCACGGCAATTTGTGCGGTTTCTAAGTCGCGGATTTCACCCACCATCACTACGTCAGGGTCTTGCCGCAAAATAGCCCGCAGCCCACGGGCGAAGGTCATATTCACCTTGGTATTGACCTGGGTCTGGCCTATACCTTCGAGCTCGTATTCAATCGGGTCTTCGACGGTCAGAATGTTGCGATCTTTGGTGTTAATGTCGGTAAGGCCGGCATACAACGTAGTGGACTTACCCGAACCTGTAGGACCTGTGACCAGAATGATACCGTGCGGTTTTAAAATCAGTTTGGCAAAACTGTCCTGCACTGATGGTGTCATGCCCAAATCAGCCAGGTTCAGATGTGAATTGTTTTTGTCCAGTAACCGTAATACCACCCGCTCACCGTGGCTGGATGGCATGGTTGACACCCGCACATCCACTGCCCGGCCAGCAATACGCAAACTGATACGGCCATCCTGTGGCACGCGTTTTTCGGCGATATCCAGTTTCGCCATAACCTTAATGCGCGACACCAGCAAACTGGATAACTTGCGGTTGGGCCTGAGCATTTCACGTAAAATGCCGTCGATGCGAAACCGCACCACCAGCGCTTTTTCAAAAGTTTCAACGTGAATATCGGAGGCACCCAGTTTAATCGCTTCACCCAGCATGGCGTTGATTAGCTTAATAATGGGCGCGTCGTCTTCGTTTTCTAATAAGTCTTCAGTTTCCGGAATTTCATCGGCCAAAGACGCCAGATTCACCTCGTTGCCAATGTCCTGCATAATTTGTTGTGCTTCGCTGGAGTCGCGCTGATAGGCCGCTTCCAGCATGGCTTCAAATTCTACGACACTGAGTTTTTGTACCACAAAAGGCAACGAAAGCACCCGCCGAACTTCCAGCATGGCAGCGGCATTGGTATTAGGGTTGATCAGCAACAACCAGCCGTCGCCCTGCGGCTGCAATAACACCCCATGGCGTTTGGCAAAACCAAAAGGCAGTCTGATCCGGCCTGTGCTGACTGCTTCCAGTTCAACATCGGCCATTTAGTTTTGCTCCTCTGCGGCTGCCGGCTGTTTCAGTGGGTCAATAGACTCCAGTTTTTGCTGAATTTCCGGCGGCAGTTCGCGGTCCTGGCCCCATACCGGCATTTGTGGTTTGTCGGTATTTGGCATCAGCTTAATGCCGTCATCCTGTGCACTGAGCTGCTGCGCCCTCATATAATTGTATTTGCGCTGGCTGACTTCGTTCATCACCCCGCCTTCACGCATAATGGTCGGGCGGATAAACACCATCAGGTTGCGTTTTTTCTTCTCAGATTTATTCGAGCGGAATAACTGGCCAATCAGCGGAATATCGCCAAGCAAAGGCACCTTGGATTCACTTTCCTGCACGTCTTCGTCAATCAGACCACCCAGCACCACAGTAGCGCCATCTTCGGCCATCACTGTGGTTTTAATTTCCCTTTTACTGACAATAGGGTTGCCTTCAATTTCACCGGCACGGCCTGACACTTCCTGCTCTATGGTCAGTTTTACCGCATTACCTTCGTTAATTTGTGGTGTGACTTTGAGCTTGATACCAATTTCCAGCCGATCCAGCGTGGTAAAGGGGTTAGTGCCGCCTTGTCCCGGGCTGGTGGTGGTTTTAATCGGAATTTCTTCACCGACAATAAAATAAGATTCCTGGTTATCCAGGGTGGTGAGGTGAGGTGTTGCCAGAATATTGGAATTACTGTCGCTGGAAACGGCCTGCAAAATCGCGCCCCAGTCGTTTTTGATAATGCCAAGCATAGCGCCATTCAGGCCACCCAAAGCTTCACCCAGTTTACTGTAATCACCGGGCGTCGCCGGGTCCTGTACTGTGGTGCTTGGCACCCCAGGGATAGTGGATTGCACCACGCGTGGCGGCGGTGTGATCTTACGTGCTGCGGCAGCACCTGCCGCCACTGAAGTCACAGGCACACCACTATTGGTAAACTGCTGGATACCACCTTCAGCACTGATCCACTGCACCCCCAGGTTAATGCCTGAAGTCTCGCCAATTTCGACAATAATGGCTTCAACCAGTACCTGAGCACGACGCACGTCAATCTGGCGAATCACATCTTCCAGGCTTCTGAGCATATCCGGCTGGGCTGTCACCACTATTGAGTTACTTTCGGTGTGGCTTTCAATACTGACATCACCCCGGCTGCTGCCGCGCGCTGCACCCTGACCTGCCGCCTGACCTGCGTTTTGGCCGGCAGCTGCTGCCACCATCGAATTACTAACACCCTGCAGCACTTTGACTAAGTCTTCGGCTTTGGCATATTTCAGGTAATACACTCTGGTATTGCCCTGATTTTCCTGCTGCGCGTCCAGACGTTTGACAATTTCGGCCACCCGCTGGCGTGCCTGTAATTCGCCTGAAACAATGACACTGTTGGTGCGCTCGTCAGCAACAATTTTTGGAATTAAAAACTCAGGCTGGTCGCCTTGCCCTTGTTTTTTATAGATATTGTCCAGAATGCGCACCACTTCACCGGCGGAGGCAAAACTGAGTTTAATAATTTCAATATCCTGGTTACCGGCTTTGTCCACCCGCTGGATAATGTCGACCAGACGATTGACCACTTCGGCCTGGCCCGTCATCATAATGACGTTGGACGGGTCATAGTTCACCACATGGCCACCACCGGCTTGGTCGGTAAACTGGCGTAACAAAGGTGCTAATTCACGCACTGACACGTTTTTCACCTGCACTACGCGGGTCACCATTTCATCGCCAATACCGCCGTTGGAGTCGCCCACCACCGGAATATTTGACATTTTGGCGTCTTTTTGCCGCACAACTTTCAGTACACCACTTTTCATCTCCACCACTGAGAAGTCGTACACTTCCAGCACGTTCAGGAAAAACTGGTAATACTGCTGTTCATTCAGCATTTCATAAGAGCGCACATTAATGCGGCCACGCACCTGTGGGTCGACAATAATGGTTTTGTTCAGGTTTTTGCCGACAATATTAATAAACTCATTAATTTCAGTGCCTTTAAAATTGGGCTGATATTCAACCGCAGCACTGAAAAAGCTCAGCAGGGCCAGCGCACCTGCGCCCAGCCACGACAACAAAGCCGGACGACGGATAGACTTTAAATTCATTGGGTGTGAACCATTATTAGCTGATTGTTATTGTGACAGACTAAACAAAACATCTTTAATCTCACCGTCACGTTCCACTTTAATCGAGGCTTCTTTGGCCTCACGTAATTCGTTGATCAGGCCATAAGCCTGTTGCATATCGTTCAGCCGCACGCCGTTAATTTCGATGGCTACGTCGTTGGGCATCAGACCCATGCGGGCAAATAATTCCGGATCTTTGCCTGGTGTTAAGGCATACCCATACATCTGGCCATTACGATGGCGGGGTGTGATCCGAATATAATCAAAAAGTTTGGCAGGTTCGGCCAGCATCTCGCGGCGCATGGCAGCAATATCCTGCTGCGCCGGGCCATATTCCATCGGCTCTGGCATGGCCTGTACTTCCTGGATACCTTCGTTAAAAGCAGCGTTTTCAGCACTGAGCTGCTGATACTCCAGACCATCCAGCATCAGGGTTTCAAAACGACCTGACACCTGTAACAACACTCTATCTTCCAACACCTGTTTTAAGCTGGCATTGGTGCCTTCAATTTGTTCATCCACACCATAAACCTGCTCAACACCGTTACTTTCAATAATGGCAGTGCCTTGTTCAGGTTTATTTTTGGTGGCCACCACACCAGTCAGTTTTAAATTTAGACTGGTTTTAGGTGCATCCGTGGGGTTAGGCGCAGGTGCGGCCACCGGCTGTTCGGTTTTGGTCTGGTACTGGCCAAATAAATGGGCGGCCAAAAGGGGGTCGATAATGACAGATTGGGCGTTTGTGTTATCTGCTGTACTCACGGCCTGCAGCGGCGCTGCAGTTTCAGTTGGCCACAACATCCAGCTCAGTCTGGCGGCTAGCCAGGCCAACAGCAGCACCAGCGCCAGAGTACACAGCAAATTCAGCTGTTTGACCGGCAACCGCTGGTAAAGGCGTATCAGCTCAGCAGGAAGTTCATGTCGGGAGAGAGAGGGCCAATTCATCTTTTTCTAATTCTTTTTTTAACCAAAATTCATCTTACTCAGTTGCTCTGTTATCAACAAGAGCGGGCTGAAAATTTACCAAATGATAACAAGTGCCGGCTAGAGGCCAACTAAGCTTTATGTTAAGGTCGCGCCTGCTTTTTTGGGAGACTCCGATGTCACACTCTAACGCAGATCAGAACAATACCACAGCCGTGTTACGTTTAGATAAATGGTTGTGGGCTTGCCGCTTTTATAAAACCCGAAGTCTGGCAAAAGACATGATTGATGGCGGTAAAGTTCAGTATAATGGCCAACGTTGTAAAGCCAGCAAAAACGTTGAAATTGGTGCCACCATCAGATTAACCCAGGGCACGGATGAAAAAACTGTGGTGGTGCGGGCTTTATCAGACCAACGTCTGGCTGCGCCACTGGCACAACAACTTTATGAAGAAACCGCTGAAAGTGTGCAGCAGCGCGCCGAGCGGGCCGAACTTCGCAAACTGAATTTGTTGTTTGCGCCTCATCCGGACAGCAAACCAGACAAAAAAATGCGGCGGCAATTATTGCTGCTCAAATCGCAACAATGAGGGTGTTATGAGTCAATCTGATCAACTGGTTCGTTTTTTATTCCGCGAAAAAGACGTACGTGGAGAAATAGTCCAGGTGGCTGCCAGCCTGGATCTGATGCTGCAGAATCACCAATATGCCCAGCCGGTGAAAAAATTACTGGCAGAACTGGTGGCCGCCACAAGTTTATTAACCGCCACCTTAAAATTTGAAGGCCAGATTGCGGTGCAAATTCAGGGTGATGGCCCGGTAAAATTTGCCGCTGTCAACGGCAATAATAAACAGCAGTTCCGTGGTGTGGTGCGGGTGCAAAGTGAAGTGACAGGCGACAGTTTCCTAGAGCTGATTGGTCAGGGTTTTTTACTGGTGACAATCACGCCGGATCAGGGCGAGCGGTATCAGGGCGTGATACCTGTCACCGGCAACAGCCTGTCTGAAACACTGGAAGCTTATTTTAACCAGTCTGAGCAGTTGCCCACCCGCATTTATCTGCACACCGATATTGGCGAAGTGCATAACAAAGCCGCAGGTTTGCTGTTGCAGGTACTGCCGGTGGATCAGGACAAAGCCAAGCATGACTTTGCTGAGCTGGAACAGCTGACCGATACCATCACAGCCGAAGAACTGCTGACCTTAGCACCGGAAGATATGTTGTACCGTTTATTCCATCAGGAAGTGGTGGAGTTATTCCCGGCACAGAAGGTTGAGTTTGTCTGTGGTTGTTCACGCGACAAATGTGAAGCAGCCATTATCAGCCTGGGCCAGGCCGCGATTGAAGAACATATTGCCGAAGGCAAACTGGATATCAGCTGCGAATATTGCAACACCACTTATCATTTTGACAGCAATGCGTTGATCCAGCTGGCGAGAAAATTCTAAGCCACAACTGTGAAGTCTGTATCTGCTGTGTTGTGTTCAGCATCAGGCAGAAAAAAAGCCAGTCAGATGACTGGCTTTTTTATTACTGACAAAAATGTCAGTGTTTTATCTTAACGCTGGCGACGACGTAACAGCGCCAGTGGCAGTAACAATAAGCTGAACCAACCCATAGAGCCGCTTGATTTCTTCTCGATGGTGACACTGCTGGTGGCTGCATCAGAAGTTAAACCGGCAGAGTCAGTGGCTGTCACTGTCAGATTCACTGTACCTGCATCACCTTTGATCAGAGTACGGGTCAGTACAATCTTACCGTCCGCATAAGCAAAGATGGATGGAGATACAGTAAAGCTACGGGCAGTTGCACCTGCTTCACGCACCTGAGTCACCACGTTGGCAACCACAGTACCTGCAGTGCTGCCTTGTGGCAGTGTTGCATTGACGGTTTGCAGTTGAACTGTTGGTTTTTCATCGGCAATGTTGCTGATGTTTACAGTTACGCTGGTTGGTGCTGAAGTAGCGCCTTGGCTATTGATAGCAACAACTTCCAGCACTGCACTGGTGGCACCTGTGTCATAGTTCAGACCAGCAGTGTTTTTCACCACAATACGGCCATCTTTTTCCAGATGAATTGCCGAGTTGTTGCTGCCAGCCAGATAGAACTCAACTACAGGTGCGTTGTAATCAAACTCTGTCGTCAGCTGACCAATCACAGTACCAACAGCGGCATTTTCAGCCACGCTGAAAGTGCGGTTGGCGATCACCGGCGCTTTACCTGTAGCACTGGTGTCACCGGCAAACAGGGCGTCACCCACGTCTGATAACAGCGCAAAACCAGTTACACCATTTTCAACTTTCACATCCAGTGCCACTTCAGCGCCTGCCGGCACAACGCTGACAGCTTTACCACCTGAAGTCATCACTGCATCAACAGCACCTAATGTCAGTTTAGCTTTAGCAACAACCATATCATCTGCCGGCACGCCTGAACCCAGACCAATGGCAAATCCGTTATCGATAGTACGGTAACGCAGTGTCACATCCTGACCAATGCTACTGGCTGTTAAACCAACGTGATCAAAACAGGCGCTTAAAGTGACATTACGCTGACCCGCCGCATGGAACATATTGCCAACAAAACCACTCAGGGTTGGGTAAGGTGTGGCAAAAGTAACCATTAAACCCGCCGGGTTATTGGCATTCAGGCGGCTGTACAACAGAGAGTCCATTTTATAGTCGTAGACACCGTCGTTGTTCACATCCAGATCCACACCGGTGTTGGCCTGTAACAGGTGGTTCAGACCTTTTTCCAGCGTCAGCGTTGGTGCCAGCAAATAACCTGAAGGACATAAGCTGGTTGGTACTTCCAGCACATCTAAGGATGCAGCTCGAATATCGTGTGTCACGTTTTCTTTGGCATCGGTGGCAACTAACTGGGTGGCATAAACTTCAGCATCTTTGCTGCTGCTGTTTTTCACGACCAGCGTTGACTTACCACCGACAATTTTATTTTCAACGGACAGCTGTGCTACAGCTTTTGGCAGCACGTGGTAAACCAGATGCAGGTCATAATCACCTGTCACTGTCGGATCATCAAAGACCAGAGCGCCGTCATATTCTACTTTGGTTAAGGCCGCATCTTTTTCCAGTGTTGGCGTTGTGTTTTCCAGGCCCCATGCTGGTAACTTTTGCGGGTTGATAGTCAGGCTGACGTCAAACTTGGTCACTTGGCCTGGCTGCACTGTGACAGAAGCAGGGAAAGACCAGCTCAGTGCACCTGTGGCTGTATCTTCCGCAAAACGGTCTTTGATACGCAGGTTATAGGTTCTGGCTGCGGTGCTGAAGTTTTTCAGCGTCACGGTTTTTTTCAGGGTGGTGGTTTTGGTTAAATTCACCAGACCAAAAGACAGAGCCGCCTGTTGGGTATCAAAGGCGGTGTCGTCAACCCAGGCTGCAACCGGCAGTTTCACTGCTTTGTCTACATCCACTAAACCAGCACCAATGGCTGAAATAGGCGCCAGTTTGGCTTCCGGATGTTTAGCCGGCAGGTTGTAAACCTCCGGGTTTGCCGTGTTCATCAGGGTTGCTTTGACTTCCTGCGCAGTACGGTTTGGCAATGCCTGACGTAACAGCGCAGCAGCGCCGGCGGTAATTGGGCCTGAGAACGAAGTCCCTGAGTTTGGTGCTGTTTTATCACCTGTACCTACAGCCGCCATAATAATGTTGGTGCCTGGTGCGGTAATTTCAGGTTTTAATAAACCTTGCATTGAAGGGCCGCGCGACGTGAAAGTTGCAATACCACCGGCTGATGGGAAAGATACAGTAGACACACTGTAAGTGACCGCACCTTTTGCCAGCTCGGCTTTCACCGCATTACCGTCTTCCAACGAAATACCCACTGAAGGAATAGTCACCAGCGGATCGGCGCCACCGGCATTGGTTGGGCCTGCACCAGCCGCATTGTTGGCAATAATGACAAATTTAGCGCCGGCATTTTGTGCATACAGCACTTTTTGTGTGAAGTTACAGGTACCACGGTCTACCAGCACCGCTTTGCCTTCTAATGACTTTTCAGCAAATGGGTCGCAACCAAGCGGATTGGCATCAACCCGCACCAGCGGCGCTGAAGTTTGATCAAAGCTGAACGCCGCATCTTTGTTAAAGCCTGAAGCGACCATCGCAATTTTTTTACCGGCAATAGTGTTGTTGGTGAAAGCTGAACCAACACCAGTCGGGTGTGTCATAGCACCAACAGACAATGCATTTGGTGTGGTGCTCGGACCGCCAACACGGAATGGGTTCGGGCCGTCATTACCGGCAGAAATCACCATATTTACGCCAAGTTTGGCCGCACGCTGAATTGCAAACTGAGTACCGCTGACTGCTGTGGCCGAACCAAACTGGCCACCTAAAGACATATTCACCACATTGACGCGGTCGGTGATATCACCATCACCGTTCGGATCCATCGACGCATCTAAGGCAGCTAACTGCGCCGCACCAGGGCAGGTCCCGGTACAAACGGTATAAGCATAAAGTTCGGCTTCAGGCGCTACCGCCAGCACTGAACTGGCCACAAAGGTACCGTGACCACCTGTTCTTGGGTCTAATGGGTTGCCGTCATTGTTGATATAGTCATAACCACCTAACACCCGCCCCTGCGGCCAACTTGGTGCTACGGCGAGATTCTGCGCATCATAAGCTGCCACAGTACCAGCGCCGCCCATGGCTTTATGGGTGTAATCCACACCGCTGTCTAACACGGCAACACGTACACCTTTACCTGTCACTGTGCCGGCGCTGATTAAGGCTTTGGCTTTGATGTAGTCAACACTTGGTGCCAGCATCGGCTTACTGTCAAAGACCGGATAAATAGCTTCAACCTGAGGATTTTGTTGCAGAGCATCTAATGCAGATTGTGAAGCACGAACCACTATACCTGCCGCCAGGTTACGGGTAGAAGCCAGTACTTCAGCATCGCGGTCCAGTTGTTGTAACTCAGCCGTTACTTGTTGCTGCGCATCAGCAATAGATAACTGCGCTGTTTGCAGCCCTGCTGCGTCCACACCTTTTGACGCTAAGTCAGCCAAACCGGCTGAACGTAACACCACATAATAAGAAGAAGGCTGAACCTGCTGATCATCAACCAGCAACTGCTGAGGAGCAGTTTGTTCGCCAATCAGGTCCGTCGCCAGCGCCGTGCCCATCCGATATTGTTCAAGCGTAGCTGCAGACAGGCCACTCGATACGGCCAGCCCGACGGCTGTCGCCAGCGCTGTTTTATAGATTTGTTTCATGTTTCCTCCAGAAGGATTTTTGGACTTTTGTTGCATTCACCAGGTCTTTGCCTGGGTATTATTTTTTATATAAAAACGAAAATTTGTCCGTCAGGCCATGGCAAGCACCATCAGCCCGATAAATAAGCTCGCTATTGTTATTGCATCAGCGGGAACAAAAACGCAGTAGCTGATTCAATGTAAAGGGAGGCAGGGCGGCCATTCCTTTTATTGATAAATTCATTTAGTAAATAAATGACAAAAACTTTACACATGTATTCTTAGCTGAGTCAATGATGTGCCGGGCGGACCAGCCACCACTTACCTTATTTTTCCACTGACTGTCGCAAGCTTGCTGCTGCAAAGTTGCCAGCAGTCGCGGGCAACTAACGCAGGCGCATCCTCAGATCAACAGTCATTGTGCACTGAATACGGCTGAAAGGACTGTTATTGCTGCAAGTACGCAGAAAATAGCATCTTTTTTAACGGGCGTTGCCAGCCCGATAACTGATGTACATAATTATGTGCAGTTTCTGCTATTTTATTTGCTTTAGATTTTTTCATTCAGCACTTTGCAACCTTGCCCTATAAGTTGTAAGTCGGACTGTAATAAAAAACAACAACATTCAGAAACAACCAAGCAAAGTGCATAAAAATGCGGATTAATATTCAATAACATGGCATTTTTTGCAAGCATAGGCACATTCTAGTCGTACCATTCAAATTTTCTGTCGCCGAAACTGTCCAGTTAAAGTAGAATAGCCTGAAATCATTTACCGCCTACAACACAAACTCTGTACCCCCAAGGAGTCAGCTGATAATGACCGCTCAAACTGTTCGTCACGTCGATTTAACTGTGGCCGATCTGGTCGAACACGCCATTCGCCGTCAGGAAGGAATTTTGGCCGATAACGGCGCTTTAGTTGTGAAAACAGGTGCCCGCACCGGTCGTTCACCAAAAGATCGTTATATTGTTAAAGAAGCGACCACTGAACAAGATATTCAGTGGGGTAACGTCAATCAGCCAATAGCGCCGGAAGTGTTTAACGCGCTGTGGGACAAAGCAGCTCATTATATTTCTGACCGTGAACATTTTGTGTCGCACCTGGAAGTGGGTGCAGATCCGGAGCATTACCTGCCAGTGGTCGTGACCACAGAAACTGCATGGCAACACATTTTTGCCAAAAACCTGTTTATCACACCAGCAAGCTGGAATGCTGCCAATAAAGCACAATGGCAAATTCTGAACGTACCAGGTTTTGTTTGTGATCCAGCCCGTGACGGCACCAACTCAGACGGCACTGTGATGATCAACTTTGCTGATCGCAAAGTGTTGTTAGCAGGCATGCGTTATGCCGGCGAAATGAAAAAAGCGATGTTCTCGGTACAAAACTTCCTGTTACCGGCCAAAGGTGTATTACCAATGCACTGTTCAGCCAACGTTGGTGACGAAGGTGATGTGACTTTATTCTTTGGTTTGTCAGGCACTGGTAAAACAACTTTATCTGCCGATCCAAAACGCAACCTGATTGGCGACGACGAACACGGTTGGGCACCAGGCAGCGTGTTTAATATCGAAGGCGGTTGTTACGCTAAATGTATCGACCTGTCGAAGAAAAACGAACCTGTGATTTGGGATGCCATCCGTTTTGGTACCATTCTGGAAAACGTCGTACTGGACGCTAACCGCACGCCAGACTACAAAGACGCCAGCCTGACACAAAACAGCCGCGCTGCTTACCCGTTGGCCCACGTAGAAAAACGTGTACTGGCGAACCGCGCTGGTGAACCACGCGCTGTGGTTTTCCTGACTTGTGACGTTTCTGGTGTGTTACCACCGGTGTCTGTGTTGTCAGAAGAAGCGGCCGCTTACCACTTCTTAAGTGGGTACACAGCCAAAGTAGGTTCAACTGAAATTGGTTCTACTGCTGCTATCGAGTCCACCTTCTCTACTTGTTTTGGTGCACCATTCTTCCCACGTCCGGCCGGTGTTTACGCTGAGCTGCTGATCAAACGTGTCCGTGAATTTGGTAGCAAAGTGTACCTGGTGAACACGGGATGGACTGGCGGTCCACACGGTGTAGGTAAACGTTTTGACATCCCAACCACCCGCGCCATCATCGACGCTATCGTGTCTGGCGAGCTGGCAAATGTTGAAACTATTCACCTGCCACAGCTGAACCTGAACGTGCCTGTTGCGATTCCAGGTGTAGACAGCAAGCTGTTGAACCCACGTGATACCTGGGCTGACAAAGCACAATACGACCACTACGCGGCCAAACTGGCAGCTGAATTTGCCAATAACTTCAAGAAATACGACGTTTCTGAAGCTATCCGCAATGCAGGTCCAAAAGCTTAATTGATAAGCTGATAAAGCCGGTTCACCGGCTTTGATAAAAAAACCGCCACTTGGCGGTTTTTTTATCGGTATAAACCCAACAGCAGCATAGCTGCGGTTTATTGCTGAGCTGTCAGCTGAAAACACCTCACAGCAATACAGTTTTTGCTGTTATCCCGTCTTTTTGGTTTTGCCGGCTGCTTCAGTTTTATTTTTCAGCGGTAAATACACAGTGGCCACCAAACCACCATAAGCATGGTTATGTAAGGTCACTTCACCTCTGTGCATATCAACAATCTTTTTGATAATGGCCAAACCCAGACCTGAACCTGCACTACCCCTGGCGCTGTCACCCTGAGTAAAAGGTTCGAACATCTGCGCCATTTGGTTTTCCGGAATACCGGGGCCGTGATCGCGCACCTGCACATACACCCGCTGGCTGCCTTTTTCAAAACCTGTACGTACTTCAATAGCACCGTCGGAGTATTTAAAGGCGTTTTCAATCAGGTTGGTCAGCACCCTTTTAATGGCGATACGCCGCAGCGGCACCAAAGGTAAATTTGCCGCGAGTTCAGTTTCAATCTTGCGTTGTTGCAAACGTTCGGCACCGATTTGTTCACTGACCAGCAGATTTAAATCTTCTTCAGTGAGCGACTCTTCTTTATGGTGACGGATGTAGTCAATAAACTGGTCGATAATAGCGTTCATATCATCGATGTCGTTGGCAATACCATCCCTAATCCAACTGTCGGCTTCACTCATCATTTCACTGGCAAGGCGGATGCGGGTCAGCGGTGTGCGCAAATCGTGCGACACACCTGCCATTAACAAAGCCCGGTCTTTTTCCAGCTGTTTAATGCCTTTGGCCATATGGTTAAAAGCACGGGTTACCGCAATAATCTCGCTGGAACCCACTTCAGGCAAAGGCTCGGGTATATCACCCCGTCCTACTCTGAGCGCCGCTTGTTGCAAGCCCTGCAAAGGCCGGTTCAGCTGCCGCGCAAACCACCAACCGCCCGCCACACTTAAAAAGCCAATCAACAGAATATAAATCTGCAGAGGTTTAAAGTCGGTTTCATTGAGACCACTGAGCGGAATGCGCACCCAATAATCCGGTGCCTGGGGTGGGCGCACCCAAAACGCAAAACTTAAACTTTGTTCGATGCGCACTTCAGCAGGGCCACCCAGCTCACGCGACATTTGATCCGAGATGTACTGGTAATAAGTGGCATCGGCCAGACCATTGAGCATAGCGTCATGCTGACGGTATACCTCAATGCCGGTTGCCTGCTGGAATCTTTCGGTAATTTCAGCCGACAACGTTGGATTGGCATGACCCACATCGATAAAAACCACCTTAATTTGTTTAGCAATCAGGTGGTTGGTTTGCTGTAAGCTGGGCTGGATCACATAAACAGCCACCAGAAAATACGACACTAACTGGTTAATTAATAATAAAAAACCAATCAGAAAAACCGTTTTTCCAAAAGCACTGCGTGGCAACAATCGCATTTAACCGGCAACACCATCTGGCACAAACACATAACCCAGACCCCAGACCGTCTGGATATAACGAGGATTGGTTGGATCATCTTCTATCATGCGGCGCAGTCTCGACACCTGCACATCAATACTACGCTCCATCGCCGAATAGTCGCGGCCGCGCGCCATATTCATCAGTTTGTCGCGTGACAAGGGTTCTCGGGCATGGCTGACCAGCACCTTGAGCACGGCAAATTCACCGCTGGTAAGCGGCATCAGCTCATCACCCCGGCGCATTTCGCGGGTGGCCAGGTTAAAACTAAAAGGCCCGAATTTGACCAGGGTTTCTTCCTGTGTTGGTGCACCCGGCAATTCTTTGGATTTACGGCGTAACACAGCACGAATACGCGCTAATAATTCCCGCGGGTTAAAAGGTTTAGGCAGATAATCATCAGCGCCCATTTCCAGGCCAATAATACGGTCAACTTCGTCACCTTTGGCCGTCAGCATAATGATCGGGATTTCGTTTTCCTGCTGACGTAACTTGCGGCAGATCGACAAACCGTCTTCACCAGGCAACATTAAATCCAGTACCAGTAAATGGAAGTTTTCCCGCTCCATCAGCCTTGTCATTTGTTCAAAATTGGCCGAAGTACGAACAATATATCCTTGTTCTACCAGATAACGTTCTAACAAAGAACGCAATCTCATATCGTCATCGACCACCAGAATTTTGGTTGTTTCCTGAGTCTGCATAGTGAGTTACCTTGGCTAGGGTTTTTCCCACTATAAACGAAAAACCCGCAAGGTCGGAAACACATTGCGGGTTTTGGTGTTACAAATCGTTTCTGATAAAACAGTTGTCACTCAGGGTTTTGGCAGATCGGCACTACTGACTTTTTTCAGCGGCGGATTAACCCAGACCACATGCGCCACCTGGCGATGCTGGCGTTGTGAGTTTTCCGCTTTATTCACCTGCTCCTGATCCACCACATAAGCATAATTTTGATCAAGCGTGCTGCAACCGGTAAGCATCAAAGCCAAAGTCGCCACGCCAACTAACACTGTATTTTTTTTCATCTTTTTACCCTCTGGCTTGGTCTGTACCCTGACTATAGCCAACAGCACGGCAAATTCGCTAGCAGATTTTTGTTACACGTAGATGACAATAAGTTGTGATGCACAAAATATTCTTATCTATATGATTTTAAATAATTTTTATTTTCTAAAGTCATGCTCGGCAGCACAGGCCTTTAATACATCAGGCACCACTTCGGCCAATTCCACCTCAGCTAAATGTTGTAACACACATTGGTGGAATGCTTTTTTCTCTGGCGTGACCACCAGCTCAAGGTGCAGCATATGACAGGATTGTTTCACTTTGTGCCAGACTTTGCGGCAATTTTGCTTTGGGTGCATAGGTTAACAAACATTGGTGGTACAACGCGTTTTTGTCGGTTGCTGCCGCACTGCATGACAGCAATAACAGCAAAATGTGCAGTTTTTTCATGACAAGCTCCTTGGTCCTGCTTTGAATCTAACAACAATAAGTAACAGCCCGCTGAACAAAAGCCCGCTGCTGTGTTTTAACAGCAGATTTCACTGTGCATTTTTGCTAAGGTAACCAGAGTTTTTTGGCGGTGACTAAACTATTTATGAGCAACTTTTTTGACACTCTGTGGCGCAGTACCCAAAGCTTTTTAGCCCAGCCTAACTTCCTGATGCAACTTGCCGTGATTGCCGTTTTTACCGGCTTGGGCTGGTGGCTGAATCACTGGTTACAACGACGGCTGATTGATGATGGCCGCAGCCATTTGCGCCATGTTGCCATCCGCAGTTCTCAACGGATTTTTTTCCCGTTTTTTATGGCGTTGTGCTTGTGGCTTGCCGCCGAAGTGATGCTGAATTTTGCGTTTGAGGTTGCCCTACTGCAGCTGTTACAACCTGTTGCGCTGGCACTTGGGGTGATCCGCTTGTTGGTCTATATGCTGCGCAAGGCGTTTTTATCCAGCCCGCTGCTAAAAACGCTGGAACCCATCATTTCAACCCTGATTTGGCTGGTGCTGGTGTTGCATCTGGCCGGTTGGTTAACTGCAGCCCGCGATTTGATTGATCAGATAGCGCTGACGGTTGGCACCACAAGGATCTCACTGCTGATGGTGCTTGAGCTGATTATGCTGGTCACTGCGGCTTTTACGGTGTCTTTGTGGTTGTCGGAAATCATCAGCCAACGACTAAAAAACTCCCGCAGTATCAGCCCCAGCATGCAGGTTGGACTGGTCAAGTTCAGCAAGTTTTTCCTGGTGACAGTGGCCTTTTTAGTGGCGCTAAATGCCGCCGGCATCAGTATGAGTTCGCTGGCGGTGTTTGGTGGTGCTCTGGGTGTTGGTTTGGGCCTGGGTTTACAACGTATCGCATCAAATTTTATCAGTGGCTTTATTCTGGTGCTGGACAGGTCGGTTAAACCGGGTGACCTCATTACTGTCGGTGAAAACTTCGGCCGGGTAGAACAACTGAATGCCCGTTATGTGGTGCTGCGCAACCGTCAGGGTGTGGATTCGTTAATTCCCAACGAACATCTGATTATTAATGAAGTCACTAACTGGAGTTATGCCGACCCTAATGTGCGGCTGGAAATTGATGTACAGGTCAGCTACAACGACGACCCTGAACAAGCCATGGCATTAATGCTGGAATCTGCTTACGCCTCCCCCAGAGTGTTAACATCACCGGAACCGACCGTCAGACTGCTGAATTTTGCGGACAATGGTATTCACCTGCAGCTCAGAGTCTGGATTGCCGATCTGGAAAATGGCCGTGGTGCCGTCAAATCTGATATCAACAGAGCCATTTGGCACAAATTTAAACAACAGGGCATCAGTTTCCCTTACCCGCAACGGGATCTGCATTTAAAAAGTGGCTGGCCACCAGCTGCAGCCTCAGGCCAACAAGACGTAAAGGTTTAATATGCACAAGCTTGAAGATATTGTGATCCTCAGTGGCAGCCGCACTGCGATTGGCAGTTTTGGCGGCAGCCTGTCTGCTTTCAGTCCGGCAGAGCTTGGCAGTTTTGCTGCCCGCGCTGCTATCAGTCAGGCCGGAGTGGATGCTGCAGCCATCGACCATGCGGTGTTTGGCCACATTATTACCACTGCACCACAGGATGCTTATCTGGCACGCCATATTGCACTGAATGTTGGTCTGGCACCAACCTCGGCCGCCTTTAATGTGAACCGGCTTTGTGGTTCAGCGGTGCAGTCGGTGATTTCAGCGGCGCAAATGTTGATGCTCGGCGACAGTCAGCTGGCGCTGGCCGGTGGTGCTGAAAGTATGAGTCGTGGCGCTTATTTATTGCCTGGCCTGCGCAGTGGTTTACGGATGGGCTCGGCGCCTGTTACAGATTTAACTTTAGGTATTCTGAGCGACCCTTTTGGCAGTGGTCATATGGGTTTAACAGCGGAGCGGATTGCCGCTCAATACCAGCTAAGCCGGCAGGATCTTGACGAGTTTGCGCTGCACAGCCAGCAAAAAGCCGCTGCCGCTATGACAGCCGGTTATTTTGTCAGCCAGATCACACCAGTGACTGTCACTCAAGGCAAACAGATCCGCCAGTTTGTACAGGATGAACATCCAAGGCCAGAGACCAGCCTGCAAAGTCTGGCCGCACTCAAACCTGCTTTTAGTAACGAAGGCATAGTCACAGCAGGCAATAGTTCTGGCCTGAATGACGGTGCTGCCGCTTTAATGCTGAGCAACCGCCAGTTTGCCTCAAGCCATGGCCTTAGAGTCAGAGCCAGACTCAGAGGTTATAGTTTTGCCGGCGTTGCACCAGAGGTGATGGGGCTGGGCCCGATACCGGCCGTGCAACAACTGCTGAAAAAAACCGGTTTGTCTGTGGCAGATTTGGCGGTGATAGAATCCAACGAAGCTTTTGCTGCGCAGGCTATTGCTGTGAATCGCAGCCTGGGTTTGGATGAAACCAGAGTAAACCCTCATGGCGGTGCTATCGCCTTAGGACATCCGGTTGGTGCCACTGGCTCGATATTAATAATAAAAGCTTTATATGAACTGGAACGTATTGATGGCCAGTTTGCTCTGGTCACTATGTGTATCGGCGGTGGTCAGGGGGTGGCTTTGCTGCTGGAGCGCTGCAGTTAACTCAGCACTTGGGCTTAGCCAAGCCCAAGCGGGTGAACTGGCATCTGATAAAAAGCTGGCGCCGGTAACACCTCAGCCCGGGTTTTCGTCATTGTCATCAAGTTCAGACGCATCCAGCTCGTCGAGTGAGCGCGCCGTCCAGTCCGGCGCCAGTTCAGCACCAGCTTTGGGGTAATAAATCTGGCAGACCAGCCACTCTTTGCTGCCGGCCGGGGTTTGCACCACAAAAGAGTCATCCACCTGTTTTTTTAACAAAGCCCGCGCCATAGGGGCATCAATTGAAATGTAATCTTTGCGGCCATAAATTTCATCGGGCCCGACAATCCGGAATTTCAGGCAGGCACCGGCTTCATCTTCAATTTCTACCCAGGCACCAAAAAACACTTTGCCTTCCTGCTCAGGTGCATAATCAACAATTTTTAAGTCATCAAGCCGCTTACGCAGGTATCTGATCCTGCTGTCTATTTGCCGTAAAAGTCTTTTATTGAACTGATAATCGGCGTTCTCTGACCTGTCGCCCAAGCTGGCCGCCCAGCTGACGATACGGGTCACTTCCGGTCTTTTTTTAAACCACAGATGGTCATGTTCCGCTTTTAATGCGTTATAACCCTCGCGGGTCACTAACTTGGTTTTCACCTGATGAATAATCGGTGTTTTTGCCACTCTGCTTCACTCTATTCAAGGTTGCTAATACCACAAAAACTGGCCTGCCGCTGCCCCGGTATCGGTAACAACAATGGATTTTTTGCCGCTGAAGATAGACAATACCGGCCATCTGCATTGTTAGCCAGCCCGCACTTAGTTTTTACCGGTGCAGGACTTGAGGAATATAAGAATATGTCGTTGATTGTCAAACAAATTGCCACGGAAATTTCTGCACGCGCTGAACAGGTTGCCGCCGCCATTGCTTTATTGGACGAAGGCGCCACAGTGCCTTTTATCGCCCGTTACCGTAAAGAAGTGACAGGCGGGCTGGATGATAACCAATTACGTGCCTTAGAGCAGCGCTTAACTTATTTGCGTGAGCTGGAAGACAGGCGTCAGGTAATTTTAAAAACCATTCAGGAACAAGGCAAACTGACCGCTGAGCTGGAACGAGATATTCTGGCCGCCGACAATAAAACCCGGTTAGAAGATTTATACCTGCCATACAAAGCTAAACGCCGCACCAAAGGCCAAATTGCCATAGAAGCAGGTTTATTACCGCTGGCGGATGCCTTGTTGGCCGACCCGGATCTGGCGCCGGAAAGCGCCGCTCAGGCTTATATCAACAGCGAAGCCGGTTTTGCCGATGTCAAAGCAGTATTGGACGGTGCCAAGTATATTCTGATGGAACGTTTTGCTGAAGACGCTGATTTGCTGGCCAAATTGCGTCGCCATCTGGCGCAGCATGCGGTATTAAAAAGCAGCATGGTGACAGGTAAAGAAACCGAAGGCGCAAAATTCCGCGATTATTTTGCCCATCAGGAAGCCTGGAAAAACGTACCGTCGCATCGTGCCCTGGCCATGTTCCGTGGCCGCAACGAAGGGGTATTGAATCTGCAGTTACTGCCTGATGCCGACGAAGAAAACGCCCACGCCAACTGCGAACAAATGATTGCCAGCCATTTTAATTTGCGTCAGCAAAACCGCGCCGGCGACGCTTTTATGCGCACTGTGGTGCAGTGGACCTGGAAAGTAAAACTTCATCTGCAGCTGGAAAATGACCTGCTCGGTGAATTACGCGAAAAAGCTGAAGTGGAAGCCATCGCCGTATTTGCCCGTAATATGAAAGACTTATTAATGGCAGCTCCTGCCGGTATGCGTGCCACTCTGGGTCTGGACCCTGGTCTTCGCACTGGGGTGAAAGTCATAGTGGTGGATGAAACCGGTAAGCTGGTGGCACATACCACTGTATTCCCGCATGCCCCACAAAACCTGTGGGACAAATCGGTGAAAACCCTGGCCGCTTATTGCAAACAATACAAAGTTGAACTGATTGCCATTGGTAATGGCACCGCCTCCAGAGAAACCGACAAACTGGCCGGTGACGTGATTAAAATGCTGCCGGAAATGCGCCTGACCAAAGTGATGGTGTCAGAGGCCGGTGCTTCAGTGTATTCCGCTTCTGAACTGGCGGCACAGGAGTTCCCGGAGTTAGACGTATCATTGCGTGGTGCTGTTTCTATTGGCCGTCGCCTGCAAGATCCGCTGGCCGAACTGGTAAAAATTGAGCCTAAAGCTATCGGCGTTGGCCAGTATCAGCACGATGTTAACCAGAGTTTGTTAACCAAATCACTGGATGCGGTAGTGGAAGACTGTGTAAACGCCGTTGGGGTGGATCTCAACACCGCCTCAGTACCGCTGTTGGCGCGGGTTGCCGGTCTGAATAAAACGCTGGCGCAAAATATTGTGTTATACCGCGACAGCAACGGCCGTTTTATGCAGCGCAAAGATTTATTAAAAGTGCCGCGCCTTGGCCCTAAAGCTTATGAACAAGCCGCCGGCTTTTTACGTATCAGCAACGGCAGCAACCCGCTGGATGCCTCAGCGGTGCACCCTGAAGCTTATCCTTTGGTGGAAAAGATTGTCAGCAAACACCAGAAGTCGGTGACTGACATTATCGGTAACAGCAGCTTTTTAAAGTCGATTAACCCGGCAGAATTTGCCGATGACACCTTTGGTATTCCAACCATCAGCGACATTTTAAAAGAGCTGGATAAACCGGGCCGCGACCCGCGTCCAGAGTTTAAAACCGCTAACTTTAAAGACGGCGTGGAAAAACTGTCGGACTTAACACCTGGCATGTTACTCGAAGGCGTGATCACCAATGTCACTAACTTTGGCGCTTTTGTGGATATCGGCGTGCATCAGGACGGTTTGGTGCATATTTCATCATTAACCGACAAATTTGTCAGCGACCCACATCAAGTGGTCAAAGCCGGCGATATTGTGAAAGTGAAAGTGCTGGAAGTTGAAGCCGACCGTAAGCGTATTGCACTGACGATGCGGATGGATGAACAACCACAACAGCGCGGTGCGGCCAAAGAAAACATTAAAACACAAAACTCAGGTGGTTACGCTGGCAAAACAGCACCAAAAGCGGTCAAAGCAGTTGATCAGGGCAACGCCGCTATGGGCAATGCTTTTGCCGCAGCGCTCGCCAAACTGAAAAAATAGTTCCGCAAACTTATCAGTTTTTTTATAAGGAACGCCGTCTTTAAGACGGCGTTTTATTTGAATCGCTGTAACACAGAGCAGCTAAGTGTTAAATCAGCCGAGCTGTTGCCCGGCACTGTGGCTACATCAACCTTTAATACTTTAAATACTTTGAATCAGTGGCCGTTCAGCAGGAATGGTGGCACGGGCATAAAAACCGGCGATCACTTCACTACGCAGTTGCATCTGCGGATCGCGGGCAAAAGAGCGGGTTTCAGGAGCCACATAACGACTGGCGTTTTCTTTTATTGCATTGTATTGCTGTTGCCGCTCTTGCTGCATATTGCTGACAACATCTTCTTCCTGCCGGGCAGCGGCGCTGCTCTGGTCAGAAAACATATCCTGCTCAGCTTCAATGTCTGCAAGCTCAACCCGGCCTGTCATTTCAGCAAAAGCGGCGGCAGCGTCGTAGTCACCATCCGAAGCTGGCGGGTCGTTTAATGGTAATAATTCCTGCGCCAGTTCAATCTGAGCTTCAACAATACGGCGACTGGCTTCTGCAGCAATTTGTTGATCCGTAGAGGAAGGGTCGGCTGGCGCCAATGCGGCCGCCTTGACCTGCTGCATTTTGATAATAGTGGCCTGAGGATCACCAGGCACTTCCGCCAGATCGATGTTCACCTCACCACCAACGGCATATTTCTGACCGTCAGGGCCTGTCTGATAACTGTAACTTGGGCTACCGGCTAACTGACCACCGACTGATGCATGCGCCTGTTCATGCGCTCTGACTTCAGCATCACGTTTTTTCAGTTCGGCAATTTCACGTTGTTCTGCAGCTTGCTGACGTTGTTCTGACGGACTACCGTTCCGACTATCCTGATCTTGTCCGCCCTGCTGACCACTGTTTTCGCCCTGTTGCTCACGGCCAGAGCTTTCTTCACCACGCCCTTCAATCGCTTGTTTTAGTTCGGTGCCGCGGTTTTTAATGTCATCGCTATAGGTGTAACCATTGCTGGCATTGTGATTGCGGCTTTTATCTTCGGAAATGACCCCTTTTTCAGCGGCACCACGCTCAGCCTGAGTCACAGGTTCAATAATGTCGCGTTTTAAATTTTCCCGGCGCGCCAAATCAACGGCAGGATTGCCGGGATAAGGGTTGATATTGGTAAAGGCCGGAGGGGTGATGATCATTTTGTGTTACTCACACCCGGATATCGATCACAGAACCAAGCACTTCATCTGCCGTCTGAATAGAACGCACATTGGCCTCTGCGTTAATCTGTTCTGTGGTCAATTGCACCAGGCTTTGTGTCAGACCCGGGGTTTGAGCTTCTGAGCTTAAAGTTACTCTATCGGTTTCAGTACGGCTTTGCTGAGCTGCAGCATCTTCGCGGGCATTTTGCAGCCGCTGCTGATTGGCGGTTTCTCGGTTGATATTCACTGTGGCTTCGGTAATGCCATAAGACGCACTTTGCAGGCCCTGAGTGCCTGAAGCAAAAGCTGATTGAATGTCCATGGTAGATCTCCGGCGTTTAGCGAACTTGATTAAATTCTAATCAAGAACACTGCCAGACTCAAGCTAAAGCCGGCAAAAGCGGCAAATATTTGCCGCTTTTGCCGGTATTTATGGCCAGTTATGCTGACATCAGCTGCAACCTGAGGATGCTTGTGCCGCCCATTGCCGCAGCCATTGCATAAACTCGGCCTGGTGCGAGATAAAGGGGGCGTGGGAAGCCTTTGGCAACAGCGTCACTTCAGCCGCAGGACAGATTTGACTGAGTGTATCCAGCATCGCAACAGGGACCAGCGAATCGAGCCGGCCAAAACAATAAGCAAGCGGCATTTGTAGCTCTGTCAGCCTTGGCCTTAAATCACCATCGGCCAGCAGCTGTAAACCGCCAGCCAATGCTTCGGAACTGGGTAACGGTAAACTTAATACCGCCTGTTTTAGTGCCTTGATATCCTGCCTTGCGGTTTCACTGCCAAGGGCCTGAATTGCCAGAAACCGCTCAACCGTCAACGCCAGATCTTTTGATAAAGCACCGGCAAACTGACTAAGTACCCGTTCGTCCATGCCTGGCCAGCCTGCTTTGGCTAAAAAACAGGGTGAACTGGCCACCAGCGCCAGCGCTTTGACTTTTTCCGGATGCTCCAGTGCCAGCTGTGTGGCTATTAAGCCACCCAAAGACCAGCCCAACACCAGACTCTGCGGCGGAATCGTGGCCGCCATTTCAGCAGCCACAGCACTGAGTGTATAAGGACTCGGGCACTGCTGATTCAAGCCAAAACCAGGCAAGTCAGGAGTCAGCAGCTGATAATCGTCAGCTAATAACGGAATAAGATGTCGCCAAACAGCATGATTTAACCCCCAACCGTGCAACAGTACCAGACTGGGTTTGCCTCTTTGCGGCTGAACTGCCATAGTGAACCTAAATGTTTATTTTTTGTGAAAATGCCAAGAATCATCTCTGTTGTGCACCAGTGCCTGCACCTGCTGTTGCCCAACTCTTGTTTGTGGTGCCAGCTACCGGTGCAACAGCCCGAGGCGCAGCTGTGCGATTATTGTAACTTGGCCTTACCCCGCTTGTCGCCGGCATTACCAACACAAAATGCCTTGTTATTACCCGCTGTTGCGCGTGGTCTGAAACCCCGTCACTTTGATGCCCTTTATAGCCTGAGCTGGTACCAGAATCCCTGGTCACACTGGATTGTGGCCTGGAAGTTCAACCGGGATCTGGCTTGTCGCGCCTTACTTTGTCAACAACTGGCCAGCGCAACAAAAAGTTATCAGGCACCAGCTGATGCGGCTGTGTGTTATGTGCCTATGAGCCACAGCAGATATAAAGAACGGGGTTTTAATCAGGCCGAACAGTTGGCGCGTGCCCTGGCAACCAGTCTGCAATTGCCGTTATTGTCGGTATTTTCCAGTAAAGCCGGTGTCAAACACCAGGTGGGGCTGAGTCGGGCACAGCGCAGGGCCAATCTGCGCCGCCAGTTCAGCTTACAAACAAAGCTGGAATTACCGGCGCATATGCTGTTGGTGGATGATGTGATCACCACAGGCGCAACGGTGAATCAGCTCTGCTTATTGTTAAAAAAACACGGGGTCCGGACTGTCGATGTCTGGACCCTGGCCGTCACTTCTGCCAAAAGGCAAAGGCGTTATTCAGCAGCCCCTTCATCGTCACCGGACGCCGAATCAAAAGCTTTGGCAAAATAAAGTGCGTTCACCAGAATACGGCTGGAACCGGTGAAATAACCGCGGAACACCGGGTTGTCTACCATCACAATGACTCTGCCTTTACCCATGGTCTGTGCCAGCAAGGCCGGACTTTCGCTGATCTGCCCAGCCAGCTCTGGTGCAACAAAACCCGCCAGCTGTTTACCACTGCGGTAAGTGCCCACTGTGACAAAATCTTTGTTGGCTGTTTTCAGTAACATCAGATCGTTTTTAAACACCGGCAATTCAGCTCTTGGCAAACCAAAACTCAGCGGATGACTTAAATCGAGCTCCAACTGGAAAATGGCACCGGCAATCCGTTGTTGCCCGGCCAGCTTTTCTTTGTCGTTGTAACGCAGCTCATCAAGCTTGACCAGCTGTTTCAGCTCTTCTTTATTGGCAACAGCACTGGCGATCCAACCTTGTTTGGCGACAAACTCCAGCGCTGATTTTTGCGCCCATAACACACCGCCGGCTTTTACCCAGCTTTCCAGTTTGGCAATATCACTTTCTTTCCAGCTTTGATATTTACCATCCGGCAACAGAATATGGCTGTAACGGCTTAAATCTATCTGACCAAGCCGCGCCGGCTCCACCAAACTGGGTGACACACCAGCCAACCGCTCCAGATTAAACCACAGCTCCCCCGCTTCACTGGAATTCACGCCAGGCCCGGCCATCACCAGTACTTGTGGCAGCTTTAGCGGCACCATTTGATTACTGCCTAAATCCTGCCCCATAGGTGTTAAACCTGAACTGATGGCCGCAAGAGATAAACCATGCTGTTGCTGGGCTTGCTGCAGCACACTGAACCAGTCACCTTGTTGTAAACCAGCCGGCACCAGCACAGTGCCGGCGGCAAACTGCTGTACACCTTCAGCCGTCTCTGCACTAAAGGCTTTACTGGCTGCTCTAAGTTGCAAACCTTTAGCCAGCAGCTGCTGCACCAGCACTGGAGCCCGTTGATCCTGCCAACGGATTGCATAAGCGTAAGCGCCGGCGGTGACAGGCGCTGCGACTGCAGCCGCAGGCTGCCACGGCGTTTTGCTCAGCGCTGTCGGTACTTTACGGCTGCTGGCAAAAGTGATGTTGTAGGCATAAGGTAAGGTCCAGGCCGACACATCATAAAAAGTATTGTCACGGAAATTGATTTCTGTGCTGAACGCCGCTTTGAGCAGCCGGTATTGGCTTTGTTTTAACGGCACAAAATAACTTTGTCCGGCCGGGAACTGCTGCTCACCCTGACTGACATTTTCAGTTAACGCATAAGCTTTGATTTGGTGTTGTGCCAGCAACTGCAATAGATCCTGCAACCGGCTTTGATCAGCACTTTCGGTTAATAAATACCCCTGCACCGCATCATCGGCTGCCAGCGACTGACTGTCGCGGAAAAATTTGCGCTGCCACTGCTGTAATTCGGCTTTGTGAGCAACGGCGCCTCTTAAAGTCGACAAAGACGTCAGCAATTGATTTTCAATAGTGGTGGCAAAACTTAAGGGGCCATTGATGCTGTCCTGCAAATGGCCGCGGCTGCTGGCCTGCTCAAATAAAATGCCGATTGAACCATGCACGTCCGGATAGGTTGAACCCTTGCCAATATAAAAGTCATCAAAACTTTCTTCGGTGTAATACAACTTGCCTTTGTCATCAAAGGCTTTGGCATGGTACTGCGCCAATAATGCGGTTAATTTGTAGTTTTCGTCCGGAGTGGCCGGATTGTTGCGGCTTGGAATACCTGGCTGGAAAAAATAACTGCTGTTGGTGCCCATTTCATGGAAATCCCCCAGCACCTGCGGCAGCCAGTGATGGAACTGGGCAATACGGGCGCGGCTTTCCGGATGTTGTAGCGGCAGCCAATCACGGTTTAAGTCAAACCAGTAGTGATTGGGCCGGCCATTCGGCCAGGGTTCCACATGCTCACGGTGTTGTGGGTCGGCCACAGGATTCAGCCCCTGGTGCATATTGGCCCAGTTGGCAAAACGGTCATGTCCATCCGGATTTAAACTGGGTTGGATCAGAATAATGGCCTGTTCCAACCACTGATTTACTTCGGCAGTATCACTGCTCAGCAGATAATGCGCCAGCTGCATTGCGGCATTGGCGCCGCTGGGTTCATTACCATGAATACTGTAACCCAACCAAATCACCAGGGGCAGTTGCGCATCGGCCTGCTGTTCACCTTTTGCCACCGCCAGATGCTGCTGCCGGATTTCGTCCAGCTTTGCCATGTTGGCTTTGGAGCTGACCACCAGCTGTAACAGCGGTCTTTGCTCGTGGGTGCGACCTATTTCCTGCAGCAGTGCCCGCTCTGGCTGGCTTGTTGCAAGCTCACGGAAATATCGTTCAATCTGATCATGACGGGCATGCCACTGGCCCGGGGCAAAACCAAGAATTTGCGCTGGTGCAGGCACCTGCGCATCGCTCTGTTGCTGAGCAGCCAGGCCCCCTGCAGCAATACAGCCGGTCAAAGTTAAAGCGGCCAATAAAGTGAAATTTTTCATCACAACTCCTGTTACTTTGGCACCACCTTAACAATAAAGATTGGGATTGCTCAAGCGGGGTTGGCAGGGCTGCGCCCAAGGAGTATCATAGCCATTAACCTAGTAATTTAGTCAGGTACTAAGCAATGATTCATATCTCAGAAGCTGCGCAAGCGCACTTTGTTAAGTTGTTGGAAAAACAGGCGGCCGGCACCAATATCAGAGTGTTTGTAGTCAATCCTGGCACGGCTCAGGCTGAATGTGGTGTGTCTTATTGCCCTGTTGATGCGGTGGAAGAATCGGATTTAAAAGTAGCTTTTAGCGGTTTTTCTGCGGTGATTGATGCCGACAGCAAACCCTTTTTGGTCGATGCTGAAATTGATTTTGTCACCGATCAGATGGGTTCACAGCTGACGTTAAAAGCGCCGAACGCCAAAGTACGCAAGGTTAATGACAATGCCCCACTGAAAGAACGGGTGCAATACGTCATTGACGCTGAAATTAATCCACAACTGGCCAACCATGGTGGCCGGGTGTCTGTGGTTGAGCTGACCGAAGAAGGTGTGGCTGTGCTGCAGTTTGGCGGCGGCTGCAACGGTTGTTCTCAGGTGGATTTAACCTTAAAAGAAGGCATCGAAAAAGAGTTGCTGAACCGCTTTAGCGGTGAGCTGAGTGGTGTGCGGGATGTCACCGACCACCAGCGTGGTGAACACTCTTATTATTAAGTCTTGCCAATGCGGCTAAACATCACCTTACCAACGGCTGCCCAATGCGGCCGTTGTTTTATCTGGGGAATGGCAGGATTCTGGCTGCTTTTGCTGGTGTTTATGCTGTTACCGGCAGAACCACTCTGGTTACTGCAAACTGTGATTCTGTTATGGTTGGTGAGTTTTATCATCACTTTTGGCAGTTATCTATTGCTGTTGCTGCGTCGTATTGGCATTTTGCCCAAGGACGAATAGTTTTAAGGATCTGTTGATGCGTTGTCTGTTTTTGTCTGCGTTGCGCTTTATCTTCACCACAGCTTTAACTATCACCGCGCTTAGCACCACAACAGCGCAGGCTGCTATTATTCTGCAATACCATCATGTGGCCACTAATACCCCTAAAACCACCAGCGTCACCCCGGCTGAATTTCGCCAGCAAATGCAGCTACTCAAAGAGCAAAAGATGAAAGTGGTGAGCCTGGAACGGCTGATTAACCAGCTTAAAGCCGGCGAGCCTTTGGCAGACAATGAAGTGGCCATCACTTTTGACGATGGTTTTGAAAATGTCTTCACCCATGCCCGTCCTATCCTGCGGGAATTTGGTTACCCTTACACCATGTTTTTAGGGCCGGCGTTAATAGACCGCAAAGAAGGCCCGGTATTAAGCTGGCAACAAATTCAGACCATGCATAACGAAGGCGTGATTATTGCCAACCACAGCTCTTATCACCACAGATTGGCAGTGCCGAATAAAGGCGAAAGCAAAGCGCAATGGCGGCAAAGGGTTAAAACCGACATTCTGCTGGCCGAACAACAACTGGAAGAAAAACTGGGCGTGCGCCGCCAATGGCTGGCTTACCCTTATGGTGATTTTAGTGCTGAGCTGGAAGCTCTGGTAAAAGAGCTGGGTTTTATTGGCATTGGCCAGCAATCCGGCGCTGTTGGCCCTGGTGTTTCTTTAACCCGTATCCCACGTTACCCATCGTCCAGCCAGTTTGCCGCGTTAAAACATTTTGGCCCTAAGTTAAAAACCCTGGCCTTGCCGGTCACAGACTACAGCGGCGCTGACCCCGTCAGCAAAACCAATCCGCCCAGCCTGAAGTTAACAGTTGATGCCAAAGACTTTAAAACAGCACAGCTCAACTGCTTTTTTAATGGAGAAGCGATACCGCTGACCTGGCTGGACGAGCGTACCTTTGTTGCCAAAGCCAAAGTACCGCTCAAACTCAGTCACAACAGATACAACTGCACAGCACCCAGCCTCAGTAAAAAAGGGTATTTTTACTGGTTCTCCCAGCCCTGGGTGTTTTTGCTTTAGCCGCCTGAATGCTGCTAAGGCATAGCCTTACTGCAGTTTGGCCATCACCAGCGGGAAGTCCGCCAGTAACATTGTTTTGCTCACCAGCGGCACTTTGCCGGCTGCCATTTCTGGTTTAAAGACAGCCGCCAGCTGCGCATCCGGGTTGATCAACACAATAGAAGCACTGTGATCCACCAGATAATCCGGCTCTGTAGTGCTGCTAATGGCATACATCAGCCCCAAGTCCCGCACAAAAGGAAATAACTGATCATGGCCTGCGGTCACGCCGGTAATGGCCGGTTGCTGAAAATAACCGACATAACTGTTGAGCTGATTGACAGTGTCACGCTGTGGATCAGCTGAAATAAACCAGATTGCCAGCTTGGCGTCCGCAGGCAACATTTGCTTTAACTGGTTATAGCTGCCAGACAAAGTGGCCATAGTCATAGGGCAAATATCCGGGCAATAGGTGTAACCGACAAAAGCCAGCGTCCACTGACCACGCAAATCTTGCCGGCCCAAAGTAGTACCCAGATGGCTGCTTAGTTTAAACTCCTGCAGGTCGCGTGCTTTTGGGTACACCAAAGCCGACACCGGCTCGTCCACCTTTTGTAAATGTTGATAACTCAAGACACCGGCCAGCATCACCAGTATTAACAACAACGCCACCACAACTTTTTGTATTTTCACAACTTCATTCCCTGCATCAGTTCAGTGCTGAAAAAGCTGTCCATTTTGCATAATGGTCCAGCATCAGCAGCAAGAATAACAACATCAGGTGCACAATGGAAAACCTGAATGTTTTGATGGCGGTATCTGCTTTGGCATTAAATTTCAGCTGCCATGCCCAGGCCATAAACCACAGGTTTAACACCACAGTGCCCAGCAGGTAGATCACCCCTGTCATACCCACCAGATAAGGCAATAAACAGACTAAAAACAAAATCAGTGTATAAAGGAAAATGGCGGTTTTGGTAAATTCTATGCCATGGGTTACCGGCAGCATCGGCATATTGACCTTGGCATAATCGTCACGCCGGTGAATGGCCAGCGCCCAGAAATGTGGGGGTGTCCAGGCAAAAATAATCATCACCAATAACAAGGGTTCAGCGGCAATTTCACCAGTCATACTGGTCCAGCCCAGCAGCGGTGGCATGGCGCCGGCCAGACCACCAATCACAATATTCTGGGGGGTGGCTCTTTTTAAATACAGGGTGTACACCACGGCATAACCAAACAAACTCGCCAGCGTCAGCCAGGCAGTCAAAGGGTTTACCATGCTGTATAACAACACAAAACCTGTGCCGGCCAGAACAACAGAAAACAACACGGCTTTTTCGGCACTGATGCGGCCACGCGCCACCGGCCTGTGATGGGTTCGTACCATTTGCGCGTCAATACGCTGATCCAGCACATGATTAAGTGCAGCTGCCGCCGACGACAAGAGCCCAATGCCCAGGGTGCCAAAAATCAATAAATCAATGGCCGGCAAACCGGGCTGCGCCAATAACATGCCTACCCAGGCAGTTAACAACAACAATGCCACGACTTTGGGTTTGGTCAGCTGATAATAATCACGCCATACACTTTGGGTTCTGCCAATGACCGTTATTGTTTTCGCTTGGGTCATGCTGACCTCCTTTGTTGTTGTAACCGGGCACAAATCAGTGTCAACACCATCAGCAGGTTGGCTGCAACAAAGTTATGCGCCACGGCATTGCCCAGTGGCAACAACCACCAGATATTGGCCACTCCTAAACTAAATTGCAGCAGCAATAAAGCGCCCAGCAACATGGGTAATCTCGCCATGCCAATTTGCTGGCGTTGTTGCCACAAACGCAGTGCAAACCAGCCAACCGCCAGCAGTGTCAGCACAGCGCCAATACGGTGACTGATATGAATGGTTTGCCGCGCTTCAGCGCTCATCACACCAAATTCGTAATTGTCATGTCCCAGATGTAAGTCAAAAGCTTCGGGGAAATTCAGTTGTTGTTGCCAGCCGCTGTGGCAGATCGGCAACTCAACACAGGCCATGGCCGCATAGTTAGCAGAAGTCCAGCCGCCCAGAGCAATCTGACCAACCAGGATCAGCAGCACCAGCCAGCCAGCTCTGGCCAGGCTGGCGGGCGCCTGATATTGCAAAAGCTCAGGCCGCAATTGTTTTGACAGTTGCCAGCGATACAACATCAACAGTGCCAGCAAACTAAAACCACCCAATAAGTGCCCCATCACCACCAGCGGGAATAAATTTAATGTCACTGTCCACATGCCAAGCGCAGCCTGAAATACCACTAAGGCTAAAAGCACTGTTGGCAGTACTGTGACTTTTTGCTGTAACCGCCAGCTAAGGAAAAAAATTCCCGCAATTAACAAACCCAGGCTGCCGGCAAAATAACGGTGGATCATTTCATTCCAGGCTTTGTGCGCCTCCACTGGCCGCTCAGGAAAACGGGCTTCAGCGATGGCCACATGGGTTTCGTGTTGCGGCACTTTCAGAAAACCATAACAACCTGGCCAATCCGGACAACCCAGTCCAGCATCGGTTAAGCGGGTATAAGCACCTAAAATAATCACCAGCATGGCCAGCACTATGGCCATACTCACCAGCATCCTTAACAGTTTCATACCGGCCCCCGGTCAAATTTCATCAGCTTCTGTAAATCAGCCATCACAGCTTTGCCCGTTAACGGCAGCTGTTGTAGCTCCTGTGGCATTGCATATTGCAGTAAGGCCAACCCCTGATGTTCGACCAACACCAGCTCGCCTATGCCGATACTATTGCCGCTGATGTTGCCGCTATTGTGCTGGAACTGCAGCGGCCGCTGTAACTGCGCTGGTGCCTGCTCAGCCAGCACCCAGAGTGTCAGTTGATCTTGTTTGCGGCCAAGGGCGGTGTGAATTTGTGTCATCAGGCTTAACACCTGCTGGCAATGTTGCAGGCAAGGGCTAGGCGCTAAGTACACCAAACGCCAGTGCGGCTCTGACGCGGGTACTGCCGGCAACAACCGGACTTCTTCACTAAGCCACTTACCTTTACTACTGGCGCCTGCGGAAAACCAGCCCTGAGTCAGTACCAGTTGCGCCAGCGCCACCGGCACCAGACAAACCATGGCAAACAACCAGATAAACTTCTTTTTTGGCATTCAGGCATCCTTCTGATAGCTGGCAGCCATTGCCACAATTAACACGGCAATAGCCAATAACAACCACTGCACTGCATAAGCCCGGTGTTTTTCCGGTGGCAGTACCACGGCTTTGTAATGATAAATAAAAGGGGTTTGTTGCTGATAAAACACACCACTGTAGAGTTGCAGCCCAATCTGACTTTCCAGCAACTCCGGCTCCACTGTTTGTAAACGCATGGGCCACTGCCCCTGGTCTTCCAGATTTTGCCCAAGCCGCAAACCAGCCAATCTGGTGCGTAGCACACCATCGAGCACAAATTCAGCGGGCACTTTAATGTGTGGCAGCTGGCTGCGCCCAGCCGGAGCAGCCACCCAACCAAGGTTGACCAATAACACCGGCGTATTGTGACTGAGCTGTACCGGCACTAACACGTCGTAACCGGCCTTGCCTTGCCAGATTTGGTTATCGATCAGCCAGACAAAAGGCGCTAACCAGTGTGCAACACCTTGCAGCGGCGCACCGTCGATTTCTGCGGAAGATTTTTGATAAGCATCAGACCAGGATAAAGGTCCTTGTTGCTGCCAGCTTTGAATTTGCTGTAGTTGTGCTTCTTTTTCGGCGGAACGCTGCCATTGCCACCAGGCCAGCTTGATTAACAGCAAAAAAGCGGCCAGAGTAATCAACACTAACCACCAACGCAGCATAAAGATCTGATTAAACAAGCGGATCTGCATCTGCATCTCCGCCAAACTGAGGTTGTATGCTGGTCAAACTGATACTCATAGCGTTACTGCTCTTTATCGTTTTTAACCTGTTCCGCGCTTTGTGGCTGATGCTGAAAAACGATCCCAATAAAGTCAGCATGTCGAAATATCTGGGCCGGCGCGTGTTATTTTCCGCCATTGTGATGGCGCTGCTTATTCTGGCGCTGGCGATGGGCTGGATAAGCCCACATCAACGCCCTTATTAAAAACTTCCCCAAACTTTCCCAAGAGCCCTGAGGCTGTCAGGCTTCCCAAACAAGACAGCTGGTCGCAGCAAGCGGCCAGCTTTGTGGCTATAAAACGTAGACAAACACAAATAAACACAACCAGACCACATCAACAAAATGCCAGTACCAGGCAGCCGCCTGAAAGGCAAAATGGTTGTGGGCGGTAAAGTGGTTTTTCAGCAAAATCCGAAGCAAAATCACCAGCAGGAAAATGGCCCCCAAAGTCACATGCATACCGTGAAAACCGGTCAACAGGAAAAAGGTATTGCCATAAATACCTGAATCCAGTTTTAAACCCAGGTCACGGTAAGCGTGGATATATTCATAAGCCTGACAAGCCAAAAACGCAGCGCCCAGCAGCACGGTCAGAGTCAGCATCAACTTCAGCTGCAGCCGTTTGCCTTGCTCCAGCCCAACATGGGCAAAGTGCAAGGTCACTGAAGAGGTCAGCAGAATTAAGGTGTTATAAAGCGGTAACCCCTGCCATGGCATAGCTGTGGTTTCAGTGCCACCCGGTGTTTTGGTCATAGGCCAGTGCGCGCTGAAATCCGGCCACAACAACTGTGCTGTCATAGCGTTGTTACTTGCCCCGTCCAGCCAGGGCATGGCAATGATCCGGGCATAAAACAAAGCACCAAAAAAGGCTGCAAAAAACATCACTTCAGAAAAAATAAACCAGCTCATGCCCTGCCGGAACGACCTGTCCATTTGTTTGCTGTACAAACCATGCATGGATTCATCGATGACATTGCGAAACCAGCCCACCAGCATAAACAACAACACGGCCACACCCGCCAACAGCAGATATCCGCCATACCCTTCTTTGTCGCGGGTGACTTCATTGACAAAGTTACCGGCACCAAAAGCTATCATAAAAAGCGCCACAGCCCCGACTATCGGCCACGGACTTTGTTCAGGTACATAGTATTTTTCGTAAGCTTTACTCATCATTGCCCCCTGTTGAGACTTGCGCTGTCACTGTTTCAGCAGGTGCATGTTTTGTCATGTCATACAGCGTGTAAGACAAAGTGATGGTGCTGAAATGCTCCGGCAGTGCAGGATCCACATAAAATTGTAATGGCATCAGTAGTTTCTGACCTGCAGTCAGAACCTGTTGGTTAAAGCAAAAACATTCCATTTTATTAAAGTACAAGGCAGCCTGACCCGGTGATACCGAAGGCACCGCCTGGCCAGTCATGGTTGCTGCCGTTGGATTTTGCGCTTCGTAATACACCAGTTTGATTTCACCCGGATGTACCGTCATTTTTTTTGTTTGTGGCGCAAACAACCAGGGCATGTCGGCATTGGGCCTGGCCAGAAACTCGATAGTGATGGTTCTTTTGGCATCAACCACAGCTTTGTCGGCCGTTGCCGCCATAGTGCTGGTTTTGCCATTAATACCGGTTAAGTCACAAAACACGTCATACAGCGGCACCAGCGCAAAACCAAAACCAAACATCAGCGCAGTTGCCAACAACAGACGTTTAATTAAAGGTAGATGATCAGGTTGCCGCTGCATCAGACTGCTCCTATTTCACTTCGGGTGGCGTGGTAAAACTGTGATAAGGCGGTGGTGACGATAAAGTCCACTCCAGCCCTTCAGCCCCTTCCCACACCTGATCCGTTGCTTTTTCACCACCTTTAATACACTTCACCAGCACCCAGACAAACAACAGTTGTGACAGGCCAAAGGCAAAACCGCCGATGCTGATAAAGGCATTAAAATCAGCAAATTGCAGCGCGTAGTCTGGGATCCGTCTTGGCATGCCGGCCAAACCGACAAAGTGCATCGGGAAAAACAACATATTGACGGAAATCAGCGAACACCAGAAATGCCATTGCCCGAGTGTCTCGTCGTACATATGGCCTGTCCACTTCGGCAGCCAGTAATAAGCGGCGGCAATAATGGAGAAAATAGCCCCTGTGACCAGCACATAATGGAAATGTGCGACCACAAAGTAGGTGTCGTGGTACTGGAAGTCTGCCGGTGTAATGGCCAGCATCAAACCGGAAAAACCACCTATGGTAAAGAGCACAATAAAGGCCAGCGCAAACATCATCGGCACTTCAAAGGTCATGGCGCCTTTCCACATGGTGGCCACCCAGTTAAACACTTTGACCCCGGTCGGCACTGCAATCAGCATGGTGCAATACATAAAAAACAGTTCAGCAAAGACCGGCATGCCGGTAGTGAACATATGGTGCGCCCACACCAGGAACGACAACAAAGCGATACTTGAAGTGGCATATACCATAGAGGCGTAACCAAACAACGGTTTGCGGGCAAAAGTAGGCACTATGCTGGAGATGATGCCAAAGGCCGGTAAAATCATGATGTAGACTTCCGGGTGACCAAAAAACCAGAAAATATGCTGGAACAACACAGGATCACCACCACCAGCGGCATCAAAAAAGCTGGTGCCAAAGTACTTGTCGGTCAGCACCATAGTGACAGTGCCTGCCAGTACCGGCATCACCGCGATCAGCAGAAAAGCAGTAATTAACCAGGTCCAGACAAAGAGCGGCATTTTCATCCAGGTCATGCCAGGGGCACGCAGGTTAAAAATGGTCACAATGACGTTAATTGCGCCCATAATCGACGAAATACCCATGATATGCACAGAAAACACAAAAAGTGCTGTACTGTCACCACTGTATTTAGTCGATAAAGGGGCGTAAAAAGTCCAACCAAAGCCTGGTCCGCCACCTTCCATAAACAAGGACGCCAATAAAATGGCAAAGGCAAATGGCAAAATCCAGAAGCTCCAGTTGTTCATCCGTGGCAGCGCCATGTCAGGTGCGCCAATCATCATCGGAATTAACCAGTTAGCCAAACCGGTAAAGGCCGGCATCACAGCACCAAACACCATGATCAGGCCATGAACTGTGGTCATCTGATTAAAAAAGTCTGCCTGAACCAACTGTAAACCCGGCTGAAATAACTCAGCGCGGATCACCATCGCCATGGCGCCACCGATAAAAAACATCGTCAGGGCGAACAGCAGATACAAAGTGCCGATATCTTTATGATTGGTTGTATATAACCAGCGTTTTAAACCTGAAGGCGCATGGTGATGGTGTTCACCATGATGCGCAGTGTCGTGATCATGAGTCACTGTGCTCATCTGCTACTCCTTTTTACCGGTTTTGGCGGCGTGAATATCAGCGGCCTGAATGAGGTCACCGGTATTATTGTCCCAGGCGTTACGCTCGTAGGTAATGACAGCTGCTATTTCCTGCATCGTCAGTTGTTTACCAAAAGCCTGCATGGCCGTACCGGCTTTACCATTGAGCACTATGTCGATATGGGCAGCTTTACCTTCGGCTGTTGTCGCCATTTTGCTGCCCTTCAGTGCCGGGAAAGCGCCAGGTAAACCACCACCACCAGCCTGATGACAGGCAGCGCAATAACCAAGATAGGTTTTTTCACCCAGAGCCATGGCTTCATCCATGCTCATATTCATTGCAAGCAGTTCCTGTTCAGCCGCTTTGGCTTTGGCCTGAATATCAGCCTGCTCTTTGATCCATGCCTCAAAGTCTGCCGGCTCTTTGGCCACCACCACCACCGGCATAAAACCATGATCCTTACCACAAAGCTCAGCACACTGACCGCGATAGACACCGGGTACATTCACTTTGGCCCAGGACTCATTGATAAAACCGGGGTTGGCGTCTTTTTTCACAGCAAAGGCTGGCACCCACCAGGAGTGGATCACGTCATCTGAAGTGGTCAAAAAGCGGACTTTTTTACCTGTTGGGATCACCAGCGGCCTATCCACTTCCAGCAGATAGTTTTCGCCTTTGGCGATTTTGTTGTTGATTTGCTTTTGAGGTGTTGCCAGCAGCGAATAATACTCAACTGGATAGTCGAGATATTTGTAATGCCACTTCCACTGCGAGCCTGTGACCAGCACTGTCACTTCGGCGTCTGTGGTATCTTCCATCGCAATCAAGGTCTTAGTGGCAGGAATAGCCATAATGATCAAGATGAACACCGGGATAGCTGTCCAGAGAATCTCAACTCTGGTGCTTTCATGGAACTGTGCCGGCTGTACTCCTTTTGCCTTGCGATGATGGAGAATGGCCCAGAACATAGCGCCAAACACCACCAGGCCAATTGCACAGCAGATATAAAATATCGTCATGTGCAGGTCATACACCTGCTGACTGATATCAGTGGCACCCTGAGTCATATTCAGGGGCATTTCTGCGGCAGAAGCCATTTCGACAAACAGCAAGGATAGCAGCGAGCAGCGATAACGACTCGTTTTCGCCACGTAACGTCTCCTCTGTCATTTTGCATAATTAGCAAATTGTCAGAACCAGACACTACAACCCACTCACCGTATCTTGTTCTGCAATTTATTGTTTTTTATTATGTAATCCCACAAGTACCCAATATTAAAACTACCACTGAACTATGTTTTTATCGGGCACAGGCTAAGAATTGACCACAAAGCCCGATCTGTAAACCCCATAATGCAAAAAGCACCGGCAAACCAATCAGGTCATACCAGTGCTTTTAGCAGAAACATATTGAGTTTATTTAACTTTTATCCGCTTTTATTACCAGGTTTGGTTGCGAATTACACCAACAGCCAAACCTTCAATTGCAAAAAACTGCTGCGTTAAATCCACTTTTATCACATTAAAGTCGCTGTTTTCGGGGTGTAAGTACACAAATTGACCATCACGCCTGAAACGTTTCACTGTGACTTCATCTTCCACTCTGGCAACCACCACTTCACCTTGCCTGGCTTCTGTGGTTTTGTGTACTGCCAGTAAGTCGCCGTCCAGAATACCAATGTCTTTCATACTCATGCCGGACACTTTTAACAGGAAATCTGCTGCCGGATGAAACAGATTGGCATCGAGCTGATAATACTGATCGATATGTTCAGTCGCCAGAATAGGCTGGCCTGCAGCTACACGGCCAATCAGCGGCAAACCGCTGTATTCAGGCTCATTGGCTACCACATCATCGTCTTCCAGCAAGCGGATGCCACGGGATGTGCCCGGCATCATTTCAATAAAACCTTTTTTTGCCAGCGCTTTTAAATGTTCTTCAGCGGCATTGGCCGATTTAAAACCCAGCTGACTGGCAATTTCTGCCCGCGTTGGCGGCATGCCTGACTGCGCCTGATAATCCTTAAGTAATTGTAATATTTCGGCTTGTCTTGGAGTTAGTGGTCGCATGATGCTGAATGCCTATACAGTGAATACTGGGAGTATATACAGTGAGTTTCTGCCTGCCAAGCAGGGAATCGTAGAAAATAGGCAAATTTGTGCGAAATTGGCGGGAATTTCATTCCATGGTATCTTAGCCGGCTGTTTTTGACTGCAGGTAACCTATGTTTGCGCGATTAAAGTGGTTTGCCAGTGTATTACAATGGCCATTAAGGCCGCTGGTAAAATATAAAATCATTCCGGCCCAACCGGTCAGTAGCCTTGAATTAAATCTAAATAAGCCGCTGTTTTATATCAGCAGAGTGGCTTCTGCCAGCGATCTGGCTACGCTGAAACGCGCCTGCCTGCAACTGGGTTTACCCGATCCCACCGAACATGTCAGCATAGGTAATGTCACTTTGCCCCGAACCTTGTTTTTGCAACGACCCACGCCTTTGTGGGGCGCCCCCAAAGCGTCGCTGGCGTTGCAACAAGGTCAAAAGTTACTACAGGCTCATTTAAATCAGCCTGAGCAGGACGCGCAGCTGGTGCCGGTGGCCATCAGTTGGGGCCGCGCACCGGGCAAAGAAGCCAGTGTCAAATCTGTGATAGGCGAAGCTGCAGCTCCCGGCTGGCTGCGCAAATTATTTGTGGTCCTGATTTCCGGTCGCCATACCCTGGTGCAGTTTTCCCGTGCCGTTTCGTTAAAAGACATGGCAGCCGAACATGGTGCCAGTGAAGAAAGCTCACACAAACTATTGCGGGTGGCCCGTTTTCACTTTTACCGCCAGCAACTGGCCGCCACAGGGCCGCGTCAGCCAAACCGCACCGCACTCTTTAATGCTCTGCTGGGCTCGGAAGCACTGAAAAAGGCCATCGCCGATGAAGCCAAAAGTAAAAATATCAGTCTGGAACAAGCACGGCAGGAAGCGCGCAATTTACTGGAAGAAATCGCAGCGGATTATCGTGAATCGACACTCAGAGTGGGCGACAGATTATTAAGCTGGTTATGGCGTAAGTTATTCAGCGGTATCAAAATTCACAATGCTGAAGTGATCCGCGATTTAGCACAACGTGGCCATGAAGTGGTGTATCTGCCTTGTCATCGCAGTCATATGGATTATCTGCTGCTCAGTTATGTGATTTACCAGCAAGGCCTGGCAGCACCGCATATTGCCGCAGGCATTAACCTGAATTTCTGGCCTATCGGCAAGTTTTTCCGTCGTGGTGGTGCCTTTTTTATCCGGCGCAGTTTTAGCGGTAACAAACTGTATTCAGCGGTATTCCGTGAATATTTGTCGCAGTTATTCCGCAAAGGGTACAGCGTTAAATACTACAGCGAAGGCGGCCGCAGCCGCACCGGCCGTTTACTGCAACCCAAAACCGGCATGCTGGCCATGACAGTGCAGGCGTTGCTGCGCGGCATCGACCGCCCTGTCACTCTGGTGCCTGTGTATCTGGGGTATGAGCATGTGATGGAAGTCAGCACTTATCTGCGTGAACTCAAAGGCTCTGCCAAAACCAAAGAATCGGCTTTAGGTATTCTGCAGGCAGTGCGCCAACTGCGCGACTATGGCTACGGTTATGTGAATTTTGGCGAACCGATTTCACTGAATAGTTATCTGCAGCAACATGCCCCCGACTGGCGCCAGAGTATTAATCCTGTTGAACCCCAAAAACCACAATGGCTGAACCCTGTGGTCGCCAAACTGGCGCATGAAGTGATGACCAGGGTGAACCAGAGTGCAGCGCTCAATGGCATTAATCTGATTGCCACCACCTTACTGGCAACAGAACAGCATGTACTGACCCGCAAAGCGCTGGTGGCGCAGCTGGATTTATATCTGGCGTTACAGCAACATGCGCCTTATCACAGCTCTGTTACCCTGCCTGAAGGTACAGGGAGCAGCCTGGTGCAACATGCGCTGGACTTACACAAAATTCACCTGCAACAGGACGAATTTGGCGATTTAATTCAGCTCAGTGCCGAAGAAGCTGTAGTGATGAGCTATTACCGCAATAACATCAGTCACCTGTTTGTGATCCCAGCCTTGCTGGCCACAGCGCTGCTGCAACATCGCAGCCTCAGCAAAATGCAGCTGCTGAATATCTGCCAACAGTTACAACCGCTGTTACAACAGGAATTGTTTTTAGCATCCGATGATTTAAGCCGTTATGTCGAACAAGTGCTGGTGTTTTTACAGCAACAAGGGCTGATTGAGGAAAAAGAGCAGGGTTATCAGTGCACCGACAATCAGAATCCGGCTTATCACCAGCTGCAACTGTTGGCACATAACAGTGATGCTATTTTGCAGCGTTATGCCATGGTGCTGAATCTAATAGCGCTGGAAGCGCCCGTGCAGCGGGCTGAACTGGAGCAACACAGCCAGCAGCTGGCGCAGCGCCTGTTAAAATTGCATGGCATTGAATCGCCTGAATATCACGATAAACAACTGTTTGCGACTTTGGTCAATGCACTAAAAGAAGCGCATTACATTCAGCTTGATGAACAATATCAGCTGACCAGTGGCCAGAATTTCCAGCCGCTGCTTGCTACAGTCAACGCTTTATTACAACCTGAAGTATTGCAAAGTATCCGGCAGATCACCGCAGATAAAAGCTCCGGCTAAACCGGAGCTGTTGCTGTTTATTCGTTACGGGCTTTGTCGTAACTGCGGATCACCCCTTCCTGCATGGTTGACGCCACCAGTACACCGGCGCGGTTAAAAAATTGACCGCGCACCAGACCCCGGGCCCCGGACGCGCTCGGGCTGTCTACCGCATATAACAACCAGTCATCAAAACGAAAATCCTGATGAAACCACATGGCATGGTCAATAGTGGCGACCTGCATATTCGGCGCCATAAAAGACTTGCCGTGCGGCTGCAGCGCAGTGGGCAGGAAATTAAAGTCTGAGGCATAAGCTAACAGATATTTATGCACCCTTAAATCGTCGGGCATAGCACCATTGGCCTTAAACCAGACATAACGTTTGGCGTTACTGACCTGAGGTTTAAAAGGGTTGTGAAAGGCCACAGGACGCATTTCAATAGGTTTTTCACAGATAAACTTGCTGCGCAGGCTTTGTGGGATCAGGTCAGCGTGTTCACGGTAAAACTCCAGATCAGACACTAGCTCTTCAGGAGGAGGTACCTGCGGCATTAAATCCTGATGTTCAAAACCTACTTCGTCAGCCTGAAAAGACGCCGTCATATAAAAAATGGGTTTGCCAAACTGAATGGCGCTGACACGTCTGGTACTAAAACTTTTGCCATCGCGGATATTTTCTACTTCATAAACGATAGGGCGGGAGGCGTCACCAGGACGCAAAAAATAAGAGTGAAATGAATGCACTTTGCGGTCTTCAGGTATGGTTTCTTTGGCAGCCGACAACGCCTGCCCCATTACCTGACCGCCAAATACCGCTTTAAAGCCTAAATCCTGACTTTGGCCACGGTACAATCCCAACTCGATAGTTTCCAATTTTAATAACGACAATAAATCGGCTAACACCTGGCTCATCATGGGCTCCAAAAATGCTGACACAATGCTGCATTGTGCAGCAGTGCCGTAAAAACTGCAAAACAGAGGTAAGACAACATACTGCCAACTCGCCTGGCGAAAATACCCCCAAATTCACAACAACGCTGCTGGCTGCGGCGTAAAAAGCACGGCATAATCGCGCCAGCTTGCACAAAGGAGCCATTCAAATGGCCTGGCTGTTTAAAACAGAACCCAACGAATGCAGTATTGATGATATAGCCGCTGCCCGGGACGGTGTGATCTGGGAAGGGGTGCGTAATTATCAGGCACGTAATTATCTCAGAGATCAGGTAAAAACCGGTGATTTGGTCTTGATCCACCATTCAAGTTGTAAACAAATTGGTTTAGCCGGTCTTGCCAAAGTCGTGGTACCAGCCTTTGCTGATCCAAGTCAGTTTCAGCCGCATAGTCCGTATTACGACGCCAAAGCCAGTGCTGATCGCTGGCCCTGGGTTGCTGTTCAGGTCCAGTTTGTAGAAAAATTCAGAAAAATCATTACGATGGATGAATTAAGAACACAGCCAGCTCTGGCACAGATGCAATTATTGAAAAAAGGTAACAGGTTATCGGTGATGCCAGTAACAAAAGAGGAAATGGAGCTTGTACTTTTTTTAACCAGCGCATAGAGTATAAACAATCCACGCAGCCTGCTTGCAGGTACAGTCCTGAGAAGGAGTAAGACAGATGGCAGCACTACTTCAAGAACGTCGCGACCAGACCAAAGATGTGAATTATTTTTGGAATGAGCTGAATATGGCGCAAAAATTTTCAGTCGCTGAATTGCAGCGTTTTGGTTATGAGCTAGCGTTTGTGCGCCGTAGCCCCAGTTTTAGCCTCGCGGTGCTGCGTGCCGGTGATCGGATTGCAGCTGTGGATCAGGACGGTCAAATCGACACTGAACCTAAAGTGGTGATCCGGCATTAACATCGGCCACAATTCAGGATTCAGGCCGGTTCCGACAGCGGACGTGACGTTTTTCCAAATTCTTTATAACTCTGTTCTTTAACCAGCATCACCCCAGACTGACACAACTGTAGATAACCCGCCAAAGAGTTTTTCTGCCAGCCTTGTATTAAACGGCCATGGCGGTTAATAAAAGCTTCCAGCTCAGCATATTCCACTGTCAGATTACGATTGCAGTATTTTTTCAGCGCCTGTGTCAATGACTGTTGTTTTTGCGCCAGTTCTTTGCAGATCATCGGAATAGCCTGACATAAAGTTTCAATACAAAACACTTCGCTGGCTGGCAACCTGCTGTTGATTTTATCCTGCAGCAGCTGTTGTAACAGGATTTGGCAGCACTCTTCGGCCAGCTCATAAGTCAGCTGCTGTATATGAGACGACTCCTGATCCCGCAATTTGTATTCCATCACCATACGTTTATGGGCTTTGCTGAGGCTGTCAATTTTAATCACCAGCAGCACAACAACGATAAAAAAAACAATAAATATCAACAAGGTCCACATATACAACTCAGAATATTCGACAACCAATCCGGTCCGAAAACACCACCAAAAAAACGCCATACGTCAGGCACGGCGCCGAGTATACCACTGCGTTGCTACAATCCAACGACGCCTGAGCGAATTTCACTGCAGGCGTGTTGGCGTGATTTATTAGTTTTTTTGCTTACGTTTGATGTAGTTATTAATTTGCTGTTCCAGGATCGGTAGCGGCAGACTGCCGTTTTGCAGCAGGGTGTCATGAAACTCCCGTACATCGAAGTCAGCGCCAAGCGCCCGCTCAGCCTGTTTTCTTAAACGTTTGATGGTAATTTCGCCCAGTTTGTAAGACAGCGCTTGCGCTGGCCAGCTGATATAACGATCAATTTCGGTGGTGACATTATGCAAGGACAGAGCACTGTTGTTGGCCATAAAATCGATCGCCTGCTGTCTGGTCCAGCCCATAGTGTGCATACCTGTGTCCACCACCAGTCGGGCCGCACGCCACATCTCATAAGTCAGCCGGCCAAAGTTACTGTATGGGTCCTGATAAAAACCCACTTCCAGCCCCAGATATTCAGAATATAACCCCCAGCCTTCGCCAAAAGCCGAAGTGTAAAAACTGCGACGATATGAGGGTAAATCAGTTTGTTCGTTCGCCAGCGCGACCTGCAGGTGATGACCAGGCACAGCTTCGTGAAGTGTCAGGGCTTCCAGCTCATACAGCGGACGCCGGTCCAGCGCATAAGTGTTTACCCAATAAAAGCCTGGCTCACCGTCACCGCGGCCACCGGCATAACGGCCAGTGGTGTATTTAGGCGCAATTTCGGCTGGCACTGGCTCCACCCCATAAGGCGTGCGCGGTAATTTTTTAAACAGTTTTGGCAACTGGGCGTCAATTTTTTTCGACAGATAAGCCGCTTCTTTCAGCAGCTGATCCGGGGTTGTCACGTAAAACTGCTTGTCGGTGCGTAAAAACTGAATAAATTCAGCAAAACTGCCGTTAAACCCGGTGTCACTGATCACTTTGGCCATTTCTGCCCTGATCCGCGCCACCTCATTTAGACCAATCTGATGTACCTGTGCCGGTGTCATTTTCAGTGTGGTGTAATGCTCCAGCCGATTCTGATAAAACTCTGCGCCCAGCGGCAACGCGATAGCAGCTATATCGTCGCGTGCGCCTGGTAAATATTGCTGCACAAAAAAGTCATGGTATTGCTGATAAGCGGGGAAAATCTCTTTGTTGATCAGGTTTTTTGCCTGTTGCTGATATTGCTGCCACTCAGCGTCAGTCAAACCCGTCACAGGTTTTTGTAACGGCCTGAAGAATACCGATTGCCCAGCGTCTTTGGTAATAAAAGAGCGGATGCCTTCGGCATAACCATTCAGCACTGCTTTGGGCTGGGTATAACCTTTGGCCAGCCCCTCGCGCATCCACTGCGTTTGCTGTTGCATATATTTGGGCACTGACGCCAGGCGCTGCAGGTAATTCTCAACATCTTTTTTGTTTTTCAGCGCAGCGCCCGCCAGCATAAAAGTCAGATCGCTGTGAAAGCCCGATTCGGCGGTCAGCGGCATATAATGCGCACCGTAACGATACTCATCAACATCGTTTTGCAGCCGGTACACTAAAATCGCGTGGTTGATCTGCTGTTGCTCCGTCAGTCGACTCACATCAACAGCTTTTAATTGAGCCAGCAGCTGTTGTCTTTTTTCATCAGCCAGCGCCAGTGCCTGAGGTGACATATCGGGCAGACTGGTTTCACTGCGCGGACTAATCTCCTGTGCCTGTTGCCAGATTTTATCGGCAAAAGTATTAAAGTCTGTGCTGGCCGCAGGCGGCTGGTTGGCACAGGCGGTTAAAGCGGCTGCGCAGAACAACACCAGTAATTTACGTTTCATAAAAAGATCCCAAAGAGAAGTTGCCAGCTGATTGTATACAATTCTCTACGTGGCGATGAAACCGCCCGCCTGACAAAATTGCCGTTTGAGCCGATTTTATATCAACAAATTGGGCAAAGCCGGAGCAAAAAGCAGCAAACAGCTGATAAATTTGTAAAAAAACCACAATTTTTAAAAAAAATCTTGGCGTATGGCAGCGCTGTCGTTATTTTAAAGATGCGAGAAGCTCAAGATGCGCGCCAACCCTTGCGTTCAACCGGCATTTACGTAACATAAGGGCATTCATTTGCGCTAAGTCTATGCAGTATCCATTGGAGTTTTACTTGGCATGATGTATCAGGATTCAATCGATCAGGCGAGCGAAAAAGCTGCTCTTGCAATGGCTTTTTTGCAGCGGCATCGTTTGGCAGCACACCCGGTAAACTTCACCGTCGCTTACGAATATATCAGTGGCGTTCACGCTGCCTTATGCCAGACCATAGAACAGAAACTCGAAGCCCGCATCCATTTTGATGACTTTGTAATGATTGAGCTGTACAGCAATTACATTGTTACCACCAGCAAAGAAAACGAACAACTGGTCAGCAGAGTAAATCAGATTGTCAGCAAGTTAAGCGGCACCGCTGATCTGGCCAGTGAAACCATCAACGAATATATCGAAGTGCTGGATCAAGGCTTACAGCTGCTGAGCAGCGACAGCCTGGTTGACCCTAAAATCACTATGCAACGTATGATGGATGCGACTGTTGAGCTGCGCAGCAGTCAGGAAAAATTACGTGACCAGCTGCAGCACTCAGCTGAGCAAAGCCAGATTTTACGCACAGAGCTGGAACAGCTGAAAAAAAGCCGTCAGGTAGACGCACTGACCGGTTTGTATAACAGGCTCAGCATGCAGGAACATGTGGATGACTGGCTCACCCAGGACCCACAACGCCGTATTGCCGCTATTGCCGTTGATCTCGACCATTTCCGCCAGTTTAACCACGATTATGGTTTTAATATCGGCGATGTTATCTTGTCGAAAGTGGCGAAAAAAATCAGTGCTTATGTGCAGGAAAGCGGTTTGCCGGTGCGTGCCGGTGGTGAAGAATTTTTAATTCTGCTACCTGATGTGGATTTACGCACCGCCAGCGAAATTGCCGAACAGGTGCGTCGTGGTGTGGAAAAACTGCGTTTTGTATCATCCCGTAGTAAAAAAGCCTTACCTAAAGTGACCATTTCGCTAGGCGTGACGCTGTATCAGTCGGAAGAAAACTGGCATCAGTTTCTGGCCCGCACCAGTCAGGTGTTGATCGTGGCAAAAAGACGCGGTCGCAATCAGGTTGCCACTGAAGCCATGCTGTAAACACCATGGCTGCCGCGCTGCTAAAAGAGCAAATCAACAGCACTTTATTAAACGCCATTGCAGCGCGTTGTCAGCAGTATTATCCAGCCTTTGATACCGCGGCTTTTTTACAAAAGTTCAATGACGATTTTCACACACTTGAACTGAAACAACGCATCAACCACACCGCCACCAGCCTGTATCAGACACTGGATTTGCCATTCGGGAAGGCCTGCGCAGTGCTAAAGCCAGTCAGTAGCCATTTTAGTGGTATTCCTGGTTTTATTTTCCCCGAAATTGTGGCGCAGTTTGGCTTAGAACAACCCGAAGTGGCGCTGGACGCACTGGGCCATTTCACCCGTTTTTCCACCAGCGAATTTGCCATCCGGCCTTTTATCCAACGATATACGGCAAAAACCTTTGCCCAGCTGCTGGCATGGACTGAGGCCGACGACCATCATCTGCGTCGTCTGGCCAGCGAAGGCTGCAGACCACGTTTGCCCTGGGGCACGGCGTTAAAGGCCTTACAACGGGATGCCAGCCCGATTTTGCCCATACTGGAAAAACTCAAAGCCGACCCTTCGGATTATGTACGGCGCAGTGTGGCCAATAACCTGAACGACATCAGTAAAGATCAGCCAGAACTGGTGCTGGCACTCGCCGCCCGATGGCAAGGGAACAATGACAGAACTGACTGGATCATCAAACACGCCTTGCGCACCCTGCTGAAACAGCGTCACAGTCAGGCACTGGCTTTGTTTGGTTATCAAACTCCGGCTCTGCACGCCAGCCTGAGCCTCGACTGCACACAAGTACGGATGGGCCAGCAGCTGCAGTTTCAGGTACAGCTTCAAAGCCAGGCGCCGCTTGGCAAACTACGGCTGGAGTATGCCATCGATTTTACCGGCAAAAACGGTAAGAGCCGGCACAAAGTATTTCAGCTGTTAGAGCGCACAGTGACCGAACCAACACTGCAATTACAACGTAGTTATCGTTTTGTCGACATGACCACACGCAAACATTATCCGGGGCCACATCAGCTACATCTGTTTATCAATGGCCAGCCTTATGCGTCTGCCCCTTTTGAGTTACAACCAGCACAAAGTAGCTAATTTGCAGCATTTACCGCCTTTTGATTGGCGTAGCCGGACGGATCTTTTACACTAGCGCCAGTTTCGAGCTGGCAAAGGCCTTATCATGACAGAGCAGCATCAGGATGCAGCAACAGCTGCAGAGCAAAACACCACCCATTTTGGTTTTAAAACAGTCGCAGCCCAGGAAAAAGTCTCTTTGGTTGCCAACGTCTTTCATTCAGTTGCCGCCAAATATGACGTGATGAATGACCTGATGTCCCTTGGCATCCACCGGCTGTGGAAAAGATTTACCATCGATTGCAGTGGTGTCCGCCCTGGCCACAAAGTGCTGGATTTAGCCGGCGGCACCGGCGATTTAACCGCATTATTCTCCAAAAGAGTCGGCCCGACTGGTCAGGTGATACTTGCTGATATTAACGAGTCGATGCTCAATGTCGGCAAAGACAAACTGCGTGATATGGGGCTGGTCAATAACATCAGTTATGTGCAGGCCAATGCTGAAGCTTTACCATTTGCCGACAATAGCTTTGATATTATCACCATTGCTTTTGGCTTACGGAATGTCACCAATAAAGACGCTGCGCTGCGCTCAATGTTCAGAGTGTTAAAACCGGGCGGCCGTCTGCTGGTGCTGGAATTCTCCAAGCCAACCGAAGCCTGGCTCAGCAAAGTTTATGATCTGTATTCATTTAAACTGTTGCCGGCCATGGGGCAACTGGTGGCCAATGATCGGGAGTCTTATCAGTATCTGGCTGAGTCTATCCGGATGCATCCGGATCAGGACACGTTAAAACAGATGATGGAAGATGCCGGTTTTAGTCAAACCAGCTACCACAATTTAACGGGCGGTATTGTCGCGCTGCACCGCGGTTATAAGTTTTAACAGGGCACTGCAGATGCAAAAAGCCGGTTTGCTGCCGTTTTTTCCGCCGCTGTTGCCACAGTTGCTGCTGAGCATCGCCGAACCCGTACTGAATAAAGTGATCAGTATGGACCCGGATGCGCCGGCGCGACTGCAACAACTGCAAGGCCGGCAACTGGCAGTGGAGCTGACCGATGTTAAATTACGACTGGTGCTGACGGTACAACCAAACGGTGTCTGGCTGAATCAACATCAGGAAAAAGTAGATTGTGCACTGATCACTAACCTGAGCAGCCTGCGCCAGTTAAAAGACCCCAGCCAGCTGACCCGGCTGATCCGCGAAAACGCACTGGATATCGAAGGTGATCTGCAGCAACTGCAACAATTTAATCAGTTTTTTGCCCGCTTAGCGCCTGAATGGGCGGAGCATTTATCCGGTTATATTGGCGACGCCGCAGCCCACAAAGTCTGCCTGATGCTCAAACAAACACAGTTATTATTCAGTGCCAAACTCTCTGAAACAGAGCAGATGCTGACCGAGCTGGCGCAGGATGAATTACAACTCAGCCCACATCCAGCGCAGCTGCAACAGTTTAGTGCCGAAGTCAGCCAGCTTAGTGCCCGCACTGAACAACTGGCGCGTCAGCTTGCGCTTATCAAGGGGAAATAAGTGAGTCTGAGCCGTTTTTACCAGATCAAAAAAACCTTATTGCAATATGGGCTGGATGAACTGATCCCAGCACAGTGGCAGCCCTGGTGGGCCAGAGGCGCCAGACTATCGCTGTTTTGGCTACGCAACCAGCATCCGGACAAAAGTCTGGGTGAACGTCTGCGTTTAGCTTTACAAAGCCTGGGACCGGTTTGGGTGAAGTTTGGCCAGATGTTATCTACCCGCCGCGATTTATTCCCGCCTGAACTCGCCGACGAACTGGCCAAGCTGCAGGATAAAGTGGCGCCATTTGACGGTCAGCAGGCACAACAGCTGATTGAACAAGCGCTTGGCCTTACACACATCAGCCAATTATTCAGTGAGTTTTCGGTCACGCCATTAGCTTCTGCTTCTATTGCCCAAGTGCATGCCGCCCGCTTATTGCAGGCCGATGGTACAGAAGCCGATGTAGTGGTTAAAGTGATCCGCCCTGGTATCGAAGCACAAATTCTGGCTGATCTGGACCTGATGGCCGACATTGCCGGTGCAGTGGCGCGCTTTTTACCGGACGGTAAAAGACTCAGACCCCGTGAAGTAGTTGCGGAATACCGTAAAACCATTCTGGATGAGCTGGATTTACAGCGTGAAGCTGCCAACGCCATTCAGCTGCGCCGCAACTTCACCAACTCAGATTCGTTATATATTCCCTTTGTGTACAGCGATCACTGCCGCCCGAATGTGATGGTGATGGAGCGGATTTACGGCATTCCGGTGTCTGATATTGCCGCTTTGCAGGCGCAAGGCACCGACATGGAGCTGCTGGCTAAACGCGGGGTTGAAGTGTTTTTTACCCAGGTGTTTCGCGACAGTTTTTTCCATGCCGATATGCACCCTGGCAATATTTTTGTATCGCGCGACACACCACACAACCCCAAATATATTGGCATAGACTGCGGTATAGTCGGCACGCTGAATCGTGAAGATAAAAGATACCTGGCGGAAAATTTTGTGGCCTTTTTTAACCGAGACTACCGCAAAGTCGCTGAACTGCACGTGGACTCAGGCTGGGTGCCTTATGACACCAGCATTGAAGAGTTTGAAAGTGCCATCCGCACTGTGTGTGAACCTATTTTCCAGAAACCACTGGCCGATATTTCTTTTGGCCAGGTGCTGATGAACCTGTTTAACACAGCACGGCGTTTTAATATGCAGGTACAGCCACAGCTGGTGTTACTGCAAAAAACTCTGCTTTATATTGAAGGTTTAGGCCGGCAGTTATATCCGCAACTGGATTTATGGAAAACCGCTAAACCCTTTTTAGAAAACTGGGTAAAAGAGCAGATAGGCCCAAGAGCCATGTTCAGGCAAATTAAAGAAAACCTGCCGTTCTGGGCGGAAAAGCTGCCGGAAATGCCCAATTTATTGCATGGTTATTTGCAGCAACAACCTAAAGCACAGCAGGCTCTGCTGCAGCAAATGCAACAACTACAACAACGTCAGCTGCAGCAGAGCCAGGCACTAAAACTGGCGGTATTGGCCAGTGGCGCTGCTGTCAGTGCGGCAGTATTGCTTGCCATTGGCTGGCCTGTGCTTGCTACAGCTTTAGCTGTTGGCGCTATGTTTTTTGCGGCAAAAGCGGTATTGTCATAATTCTTTCTTACAATACAGCGGACAACTGCCGGACGCTATAAGCACAGAGTCTGGTTTCTGACAAAACAACTGATAATACAAGGGTCTTCTATATGGGTTTTGGTGGTATTAGTATTTGGCAACTGCTGATTATTCTGGTGATTATTGTGCTGTTATTCGGCACCAAAAGACTGCGCAATATCGGCACTGATTTAGGTTCAGCAATTCGTGGTTTTCGCAGCTCATTAAAAGAAAACGACACCGAAAATACAACGGAAACAGACGCCACTTTTCCTGAAGTACGTAAAGAAGTGAGCAACAACCAGACTACCGCTGCACCTGCGGCACAAGCGACGCCTGTTGCCCCTGCAACAACCACAGCGACACCTGCGCAGCCGGCGCAACCTGTCGTGAATAACAACAGTGGCACAGAAAAACACTAATGAGCTTCTGGGAACTGGTGTTATGTGGTGTAGTGGCGCTGATAGTGCTGGGGCCTGAGCGGTTACCCGGTGCTATCCGCAGTGTCAGCCAGTTTATCAATGGCGTGCGCCAATTTGGTCAGCAAATGAAAGCAGAGCTTGGTGACGAGCTTAGAGCGCATGAACTGCATCAAAAACTCAAAGAAGCGGAAGAAAAAGGCCTGTTAAACCTGACACCGGCCGAGCTGACCGCACTGGCCGAGCTGCGTCAGGCAGCCGCCGATGTGACCAACCCTTACGCCGGTACACAAACCGGCACCACAGCCCCAGCCACTGAATCCACAGCGGAACAAACTGCAGTCACAACTGAACATAATGAACAAAAAAACGACAAGCCCGCACAACCCTAACAGCCTGATGGGCCATTTGATTGAACTGCGCAACCGCTTGCTGAAAAGTATCGCTGCAGTGGTGCTGATATTTCTGTCGCTGGCTTATTTTGCCAATGATATTTACCACTTGCTCAGTTTGCCATTGATGAAAGTACTGCCACAAGGCACCAGCATGATAGCCACTGATGTGGCCGCGCCTTTTTTTGCACCTTTTAAACTGACTTTTATTGTGGCCTGTATTCTGGCTGTGCCTTATATCCTGTTTCAAATCTGGCGTTTTATTGCGCCTGCTTTGTACAGCAGAGAAAAACACCTGATAGCGCCACTGATTGCCTCCAGCACTATTTTGTTTTATGCCGGCATCGCTTTTGCGTATTTCCTGGTATTTCCGCTTATTTTTGGCTTTTTTACCAGCGTGGCACCAGAAGGCGTCACCATAGCCACCGACATCAGCAGTTATCTGGATTTTGTGTTAAAGCTGTTTTTTGCTTTTGGCCTCAGCTTTGAAATCCCGGTGGCCATTTTGCTGTTGATCTGGACAGGTGCCATGAGCCGGCAGGACTTGATTGAAAAACGGCCTTATTTTATTGTCGTAGCCTTTATTATCGCGATGTTTCTGACACCGCCTGATGTGTTGTCACAAACCTTATTGGCTGTGCCTATGTGCCTGCTGTATGAATTGGGCATCTGGATGGGGCGTTTTTACCAGCCTAAAGCTGACACCACAGAAACTGACGAAGAAGCGGAACCACCGCATCAATAACTCAAGGATTTTTATGAAGTTAAAACTAAGCGTTTTGCTGTTTTGCCTGATGTCATCCGGTGCCCACAGTGCCGATTTAGCCAGTCAGTTGGCAGCCTGCCAAAAACTCAGTAACGAAAACCAGCGTCTGGCCTGTTTTGACCGCATCAGTAAAGCCACAATGCCTGTGGCTGCACCAGTGTCGTTGCCGCCACCAGCCGAAGCTCAAACTGCGGTATCAGCACCTGCTCCTGTAGCAGCACCAGCACCAGCAGCTTCGCCGGTGGCAGTGGAAAAAACCACTCCTGCTGCTGCAGCACCAGAAGAATTTGGCGCTGAACAGTTAAAAAAACCAGAACCTGTTGAAGCTGCCGAACTGCGCAGTGAAGTGGTCAAAATTGAAAAAGATGCCCGCAAGAGAATGGTGTTACATCTGGCCAATGGCCAACAGTGGTTGCAATTGGAAGTGGAATATTTTTACGTCAAGCCAGGTGACACCGCCATTATCCGCCGCGCCGCATTAAGTTCATTTTTATTGGGAACCGATCGGGTGTCAAAAACCATCCGGGTTCGTCGTGTTAAATAACCAGTACAGCTGGTTTGATGCCGGCGTAAATTTATTTAGCGCCCAATATGACACTGACCGGGCGCAGGTGATGCAAAATGCCAGCGCTGCCGGTGTAGGCACCATGCTGCTGATTAGCAGCGATTTGGCCGAAACGGCCGATAATCTGAGCTGGTGCCAAAACTATGACAACTGCCTGACCACAGCAGGTGTACATCCCCATCAGGCAAGCGCTGTTGCTGCAGACTGGCAAACACAACTTGAGCAGCTGCTTAGGCTGGAGAAGGTCGTGGCCGTGGGAGAATGTGGCCTCGATTTTAACCGGATGTTCTCGCCACAGGCGCAGCAAATTCAGGTGTTTGAAGCCCAGCTCCATCTTGCCAAAAGTACAGACAAGGCGGTGTATCTGCATGAAAGAGACGCTTTTGATACCCAAATCAGTTTGCTGAAACAACATCAAATCAGTCGTGGCATCGCCCATTGTTTTACCGGCGATTTCACACAACTAAAAGCTTATCTGGATTTAGGTTTATATATTGGCATTACCGGCTGGCTTTGTGATGAACGCCGCGGTCAACTGCTGCAACAAGCCATGACTTATCTGCCGGCCGACCGGCTTATTTTAGAAACAGACGCACCATATTTGCTGCCGCGTAATCTGGACAATAAACCCAAATCTCGGCGCAATGAACCGGCATTTATCAGCGCCATTGCAGCTCAGTTATCCAGCCTGACCGGCTGGTCTGTTGCCGATATCGCCAAACACAGTGAATACAATGCCCGCCAGTTATTTCAACGGGAGCAAAGCCGATGACGATGCCGGATTTTGCGCTGTTATTACAGCCGCTGCAGCTTTACCCCTGGCACTTTGTGGTGTTAACCCTGTTAGCGGCTTTGTTTGGCGCCGCTTTGTTTGCGCTGCTGGTGTATCGCCGGCAACTGAAATGGCAACAGGAAACTGCCGAACAGTTGGAAGAGAATATTCAGACCCGCACCTTCGAGTTGCAGGTGGCGTTAAATGAGCTGGCCGACAAAAACCGTATTCTGGAAGAACAAAATACCCAGGACGCCCTGACCGGCGTGCGTAACAGAGCTTATTTTGACAAAAAAATTCAGGCTGAACTCAAACGCAGCCGTCGTGAACAAAGGCCGTTGGCGCTGGTGATGCTCGACATCGACCATTTTAAACAAATTAATGATAACCACGGCCATTTGGCCGGTGATGCCGTGATCAGGGGTGTGGCAGAAAAAATTGCCCAGTTACTCAAACGCAGCAGCGACCACGTCTGCCGTTATGGCGGGGAAGAATTTGCGCTGATTTTGCCCAACACTGACGCTAACGGTGTTGTTGAACTGGCCGAACAAATCCGGCTCAGTATTGCTGCCAGCCCTTTTGATACCGAAATTGGCCCATTGCCGGTGCAAATCAGCGCCGGTTGTTATGCTGCAGTGGCAGCACCTGACATGGTCAGTACAGATTTTATTCACGCAGCTGATCAGGCGCTTTATCAGGCAAAAACGGCCGGCCGCAACCAGGTGATCCTGGCGGCAGCTTCCGACGCTGCTACGCCTGTTGCTGCTTCAGAAGGAAACACCGATGAACTCGTCCAGTAGTTATTTCCCCGCCAGCCGCCTGCGCCGGATGCGCCAGCATGACTTCAGCCGCCGCTTGATGGCTGAACATCAACTGACGGTGAACGACCTGATTTACCCTATGTTTATTATTGAAGGCGACAACAAACGCGAAACTATCGCTTCGATGCCGGGCATTGAACGCCTGACGCTGGATTTATTGCTGGAAGAAGCCAAAGAGCTGGTGGCGCTTGGTATTCCGGCGATAGCGCTGTTTCCGGTTACACCACTGGATAAAAAGTCATTAATGGCCGAAGAAGCCTACAACCCGGATGCTCTGGCACAACGTGCTGTGCGTTTGTTAAAACAGCATGTCCCTGAACTTGGTATTATTACCGATGTGGCGCTGGATCCTTTTACCACCCACGGTCAGGACGGCATTATTGATGAAAGTGGTTATGTGCTGAATGACGTCACCACCGACATTCTGGTAAAACAGGCGCTGTCCCATGCACAAGCCGGCGCCGACATTGTTGCCCCTTCAGATATGATGGATGGCCGTATTGGCGCTATCCGCGAAGCTTTGGAAGCCGAAGGTTTTCATAACACCCGCATTCTGGCTTATTCCGCTAAATATGCTTCAGCCTATTACGGCCCGTTCCGCGATGCGGTAGGCTCTGCCGGCAATTTAAAAGGCGGCAATAAAAAGTCGTACCAGATGGACCCGGCCAACAGCAACGAAGCGCTGCGCGAAGTGGCTTTGGATCTGGAAGAAGGCGCTGATATGGTGATGGTTAAACCTGGCATGCCCTATTTAGACATAGTGCGCCGGGTCAAAGACGAGTTTGGTGTACCGACATTTGCTTATCAGGTCAGTGGTGAATATGCCATGCATATGGCGGCTATTCAAAATGGCTGGCTGGCCGAAGAAGCAGTAGTGATGGAGTCTTTATTGGCCTTTAAAAGAGCAGGCGCCGACGGCATTCTGACTTATTTTGCCAAAAAAGCGGCTATCTGGTTAAAAGGCTAACACGGCTGCCACCAAATCGTCCTGACCCAAAAAAAGCGCCTGAAGGCGCTTTTTTATTTCAGCTGCAACAACCAGCCGGCCTGTTGCTGATACGCCACTTCCTGCTCCAGCTCAGCGCGCATCAGTGGATGCTGCTCCAACCAGCCGCCAGGCAAAGTTAAAGTCAGACTTTCCGCCTGGGCGCTGATTTGCACTTCCGGCAGCACTTCATGGCGGCGACGCATCGACAACACCACAGCTAAGCGCAGTAACCGGGTTAAACGCACAGCCAGCAACACTGAAGTCATGGTCTGACGGGCAATAATGTCGCGGTTAATATCAGCCCTGTGGTTATACACCAGCGCCATCAACAGCTGTTGTTGCGCCCGGGTAAACCCAGGTAATTCGGTATGGCTGATAATATAAGCACCGTGATGATGATGGTTTTTGTATTCGATAAGCAGGCCAAGCTCGTGCAATAGAGCGCCCGACCTTAGCATACTCAGGCCTTCAAATTTACTCAGTTGCCACTGCGCCTGTAACTGCAATGCCAGCTGCAACGCCATATCGGCTACTCTGTTGGCGTGTTGCTCGTCAATATAATAACGCACCATTAAACTGGCGATGGTTCTGTTGCGCACATCACTGTGTTGCAGCTGGGGCAACATGCTGTACAACACCCCTTCGCGCAGCGCGCCCCCCGACAGAGTCATACCGGGAATATGCAGTTTGCGGAATAAGGCGATTAAAATGGCAAGGCCGGACGGAAAAACCTGTTTGCGCTCCTGCGCCAGTCCAACCAGGGTTAAATGCTCCAGCTGACCACAGACCAGCGCCTGCTGCATAATACTTTCCAGCCTGGCCAGCGTAATGACTTCATCCTGCCCCTGCGCCACCAGAATTTCCTGCATCGCCTGCACTGTGCCTGAAGCGCCCACCGAAATTTGCCAGCCTGCTGCCAAAAAGGAAGTCGCTATGCTGTCGAGCTCCTGCTCTGCCGAGGCAATAGCGGCATTAAAATTATCTTCGGTGAGCAGGCCGTCGGTAAAATATCTGTCCAGATAAGTCACACAGCCCATATTCAGGCTGGCAAGCAATAAAGGGGAAAAACCGCTGCCGATCACCATCTCAGTAGAAGCGCCGCCAATATCAATGACTAACCTGTTGGCTTCACAGCTGGAGGTATGGGCAACTCCCAGATAAATCAGCCGGGCTTCTTCTTCACCGCTGATAATTTCAATATGATGACCGAGGATTTTTTCCGCTTCATTGAGGAACGTTTTGACATTACGCGCCAGGCGCAATGTGGCTGTGCCAACAATACGGATATTTTGCGATGGAATGTCCTGCAACCGCTCGGCAAAAAGTGCCAGGCACTCCCAGCCGCGGGTCATGGCTTTTTTACTGAGCACCAGGCTGTCATTCAGACCAGCGGCAAGCCGGACTTTTCGTTTCACCCGGCCTATCACCTGCACACTGCCGCCAACCACTTTCACCATCAACATGTGAAAGCTGTTGGAGCCAAGGTCAATCACAGCATAAATATCTTCATGCTGTGATTGTTCCGGTGTGCTGATGCCCGGCTTAACGTGGTCTGGCGCGCTGCGGTCTTGGTCCATTCGGATGAGGTCGTCCTGCACTGCGGGCCTGGCCCGGACGGCGGCGTACACGCGCCTTCGGCTGGGTTAAATCCGTTAATAAAGCGGAAGGGTCGTATTGACTGACCGGAATTGGATGTTTGATATAGTCTTCAATAGCGGTCAGGTTCAGCGCATAACGCTCACAGGCAAAACTGATAGCTTTGCCGCTTTCACCGGCACGGCCGGTGCGGCCAATACGGTGTACATAGTCTTCACAGTCATCCGGCAGGTCAAAGTTAAATACATGACTCACTTTTGGAATGTGTAAACCACGGGCTGCAACGTCTGTCGCCACCAGAATATCCAGTTTGCCACTGGTAAAATCGTCGAGGATTTTTAAGCGTTTTTTCTGCACTACGTCACCGGTGAGCATGCCAACACGATGGCCGTCGGCTTCCAGCCAGGCAAAAATGTCTTCACACCAGTGTTTGGTATTGGCAAAAACAATGGCTTTATCCGGCCATTCTTCTTCCATCAGCGTCAGCAATAACTTCATTTTATGTTCGTTAGACGGATAAAACAGTTCTTCGCTGATGCGGCTGCCGGTCATTTGCTCAGGCGCAATATGGATATGTTCCGGCTGATTCATTTGTTCAAATGCCAGCTCCTGTACCTTGTACGACAAAGTGGCAGAGAACAGTAAACTTAAACGTTCGGTGGCAGGCGGCATCCGGTTAAACATATAACGAATGTCTTTGATAAAGCCTAAATCGAACATACGATCGGCTTCATCCAGCACCACCACCTGAATTTGTTTCAGGTCGTACAGGCCTTGTTTCATGTAGTCGATCAAGCGGCCTGTGGTACCAATTAAAATATCAGCACCTTTTTCCAATAACTGGCGTTGAGAATCGTAACCTTCGCCCCCATAAATCAGAGCAAGCTTTAAACCGGCATGTTTTGCCAGTTCAACAGCGTCCTGATGGATCTGAACTGCCAGTTCCCGCGTAGGAGCCATAATGATGGCACGCGGCTGGCCTGAACCTTTAGGTTCATGGGTCAGCAGATAATGGAAAGTTGCCGTCAGAAAGGCCAGGGTTTTCCCTGTGCCGGTCTGGGCTTGTCCGGCAATGTCTTTACCGGCCAGTGCCAGTGGCAAACACTGTGACTGGATCGGTGTGCAATGAGTGTAACCTTGCGCATGAAGTGCGGCAAGGACCTGAGGTGCCAATGCAAAATCGGCGAATTTATGCTGAGTGAGGTGTGTTTTATTCATACCGGGTTAGCATAACCGTTACGCTTGCAATAAGGAACAGTCAGGATAAAATTGATGCCAGTTTTTTCACGGGTCGGTTCATCCGCAAAGCAGCGCCAGTACAACAGCGCAGCCCCCTTGCCGGTGGTTCCAACCCAAAACGCTGAATAACGCAGTAACCCTGCCCAGCCCTATCGGAGAATATAATGAGCGAACATATTTTACAGGTTTCTGATGACAGCTTTGAAGCTGACGTTTTAAAAGCTGCCAGCCCTGTGTTGGTGGATTTCTGGGCAGAATGGTGTGGTCCATGCAAAATGATCGCCCCAATCCTGGATGACGTGGCCAAAGAATATGCCGGCAAAGTGACAGTAGCCAAAGTAAACATCGACCACAACCCGGGCACACCACCAAAATTTGGTATCCGTGGTATTCCAACTTTACTGTTATTTAAAAACGGCCAGGTTGCCGCCACTAAAGTTGGCGCCCTGTCAAAAACTCAGTTAAAAGAGTTTCTGGACAGCAACATCTGAGCTTGATCCGCACAGAGAAAATCAGGCGTATATTTGTACGCCTTTTTTTATGGCGCCGCTGGACGGCCAAAACTTATCCTGCTATGGTGTAGCTCAGCAACTTCTCTAATAACCCGCTTGTTCGTTGACTAATTCATTTCCAAACCTAAATTGCTCAGCGAAAAGCTATCTTTCTGTTTTGATACACAAGAACCCATCAATATGCATTTAACCGAACTGAAGCTGAAGCCGATTAACGAGCTGGTTGATCTGGCTGAGTCCATGGGCCTGGAAAACATGGCCCGTCTGCGCAAGCAAGATATTATTTTCGCCATCTTAAAATCACATGCGAAAAACGGTGAAGAGATTTACGGCGACGGTGTGGTCGAAATTTTGGCCGATGGCTTTGGCTTTTTGCGCTCATCTGACAGTTCTTATTTAGCAGGCCCGGATGACATTTATGTGTCGCCAAGCCAAATCCGCCGCTTTAACCTGCGCACCGGCGACAGTATTTCTGGCCTTATTCGTCCGCCAAAAGAAGGTGAGCGTTATTTTGCGCTGCTCAAAGTAAACGAAGTGAACTTCGGTCGCCCTGAGCAAGCCCGTAACAAAATTCTGTTTGAAAACTTAACCCCTTTGCATGCCAATTCACGGCTGCGGATGGAACGTGGCAATGGCAGTAAAGAAGACATCACGGCGCGAGTGCTGGATTTAGCTTCGCCTATCGGCCGTGGTCAGCGTGGTTTGATTGTGGCACCACCAAAAGCAGGTAAAACCATACTGCTGCAGAATATTGCCCAGTCTATTGCCTCAAATTACCCTGAATGTGTGTTGATGGTGCTGCTGATTGACGAGCGTCCGGAAGAAGTGACCGAGATGCAGCGCATGGTTAAAGGTGAAGTGGTTGCTTCAACCTTCGACGAGCCAGCCAGCCGCCACGTCCAGGTTGCCGAAATGGTGATTGAAAAGGCCAAACGTCTGGTTGAACACAAAAAAGATGTGATCATCCTGCTCGACTCTATCACCCGTTTAGCCCGTGCTTATAACACTGTGATCCCAAGTTCAGGCAAAGTACTGACCGGTGGTGTGGACGCCAACGCGCTGCACAAACCAAAACGCTTTTTTGGTGCCGCCCGTAATGTGGAAGAAGGTGGCAGCTTAACCATTATCGCCACTGCGCTGGTGGACACTGGTTCGAAGATGGACGAAGTGATTTACGAAGAATTTAAAGGTACAGGTAATATGGAACTGCACCTGTCGCGTAAAATTGCTGAACGCCGGGTGTTCCCTGCCATCGACTTTAACCGCTCTGGTACCCGTCGCGAAGAATTGCTGGCGTCGCAGGAAGAGCTGCAGAAAATGTGGATCTTACGCAAAATCCTCAATCCAATGGACGAAACCGATTGTATGGAATTTTTGATCGACAAGCTGTCGATGACCAAAACCAACGATGAGTTTTTTGAGTCCATGAAACGGCAAAAAAACAGCTAAGTTGAAGCCGGCCTTGTGGCCGGCTTTTTTTTGCTTCTTTTCCGCCAGCCCCTGTGTTTCTGACCGGCATTTGCAGCCGGTGTTTTGATCCCTGGCGGCAAATCGGCAAAGGCCGTGGGCCCGGCCAGATGTGCCCGCACAGAATTTATATTTATCAGGGTAATTCACCATGGCACTTGCACGTATTGTCATTATTGGCGGCGGCGCCGGCGGTTTAGAGCTGGCCACCCGTCTTGGAAATAAACTCGGCCGCAAAGGCAAAGCTGCTGTCACGCTGGTTGACCGCAACGCCACCCATATCTGGAAACCGCTGCTGCATGAAGTAGCCACCGGAACTCTGGATGTGGATATCGATCAGGTCACCTACCGCGCTCATGCCGCCGCCCATGGCTTTGATTTTCAGCTTGGCACCATGACAGGGCTGGATCGCGAGCAACGTCAGGTGATTCTGGCACCACTGTATGATGAAAATGGTGAAGAAATTTTGTCGGAGCGCCGGTTAAGTTACGACTATCTGGTGCTGGCGCTTGGCAGTGTGTCGAATCATTTTGGTACCCCTGGTGTGGTGGAAAACTGTATTTTCCTCGACAGCCCGGCGCAGGCCAAAAGGTTCCACCGCCGTTTGCTGGAAGCTTATTTAAAACTGAACTCACCAGGCCACCCCAAAGACAACCTGAATATTGCCATAGTAGGTGCCGGTGCTACCGGCGTGGAACTGGCCGCCGAGCTGCATCATGCCGCTGCTGAGCTGAACTTATACGGTTTTAGCGATATGAAACGCGACCGGTTAAAAATTAGTGTGATAGAAGCAGGCCCGCGTATTTTACCTGCGCTGCCGGAGCGTATTGCCGCTGCCGCCCATAAAGAGCTGGTGAAACTGGGCGTCAATGTAAGGGTGGCGACCAAAGTCACAGCAGCAGATGAACATGGATTACAGCTGGGTGATGAACATCTGGACAGTGAATTAATGGTCTGGGCGGCTGGTATTAAAGCGCCTGATTTTCTTAAAGATTTGGCTGGTCTGGAAAACAATCGCATCAATCAGCTGCTGGTGTTACCCACTTTACAAACCACCCGCGATTCGCAGATTTATGTGATTGGTGATTGTGCCGGTTGCCCGCTGCCTGACAATAAATGGGTGCCACCACGGGCTCAGTCAGCGCATCAGATGGCTGAGCTGGTGGCCAAAAACCTGATTGCCGCTGTCAGTGGTAAACCGCAGCAGCAATATCATTACCGGGATCACGGTTCGCTCATCTCGCTGAGTCGTTTTGGCACTGTTGGCAGCCTGATGGGCAATCTGGTTGGCGGCGCTATGATGATTGAAGGTCGGATTGCGCGGATGGCATATATTTCGTTATACCGCATGCATCAGGTGGCTTTACATGGCTGGTGGCGCACTCTGATGATTTCGGTGATAGGCCGTATTAATAAAATTATCCGGCCAAGGCTAAAGCTGCACTAACAACACTCACAGCACATCCCCACCATAGACAACAAAGGCAGCTGTACATCAGCTGCCTTTTTTACTGCCACACAAATTCACAACAGCCGCATCTTAACGCCGGCGTGAAATGGCCGGCTCATCAAAATAATCAAACTGACCGTCAGCCAGGGCCGTTTTACGTTGCTGCTGGTAATCCAGCCTTTCGCTCAGCGCATACCCAAAAACTTCCAGGTGTGCCTCGGCCATTAGCTGCTGCAACTCGGTTTTATCGGTAAGCCCCAGCAGCTCACCGGCATATAAAAAACCTTCAGCCCGGTGTTTTTCCACTGTTACTGTGTCTCTGGCTTTGCTTTTTTGAAAAATCAGCAAAAACTGCTGTTTGGCCTGCTGCAAAAATAAACCTTTATCCATCAGTGTTCTCCGCTTTTTACCGCTGCGGCATTATTGCTTTTGTTGCTGCTAAACAGGCTCTTAACGTCATCCAGAATCACATACAAGGCCGGGATCAGCAGTAAAGTAATCATAGTGGCAAACAAAATACCAAAGGCCAGCGACACTGCCATCGGCACCACCACTTTGGCCTGCAGACTGCGCTCCAGCACAATAGGTGCCAGGCCAACAAAGGTAGTCAGCGAGGTCAGTAAAATAGCCCTGAACCTCTGAGTACCCGCATCCACCACGGCTTTGGTAAGGGCTACACCTTCAGCTCTGGCTCTGTTGACAAAATCAACCATGATCAGACTGTCATTCACCACGACGCCGGCCAGCGCAACCAGACCAAACACCGACATAATGCTCATGCTAAGCCCAAGCACCAGATGCCCCAGCACAGCACCCACCAATCCAAATGGGATCACACTCATAATAATCAGCGGCTGACTATAAGATTTCAGCGGGATGGCCATTAAACCGTAAATACAAAACAGCGCAAACACTGCACCTTTGAGCAGTTCAACCATTGCATCTGCTTCATCCTGCGTATTGCCTTCCAGCTCAGAAGTCACACCCGGATATTTTTCACTGATTTGCTTGAGTGTGCTTTCACGGATTTCTTTGACCACTTTTGACGGTTCAATCAGGCTTTTGTCGGCCGCAGCATTCACCGACACAGCTCTCATCCCATTCACCCTGTTAATTGCACTGTAGCTAGGTTGCAGCCTGTAAGTTGCCACCTGTGAAAATGGCACCACGCCACCACTGGCGGTGCGGATCCGCATATTTTCCAGGTTGCCAATCGATGAGCGCTCATCTCGCGGATAACGCACCATCACTTTAATTTCTTCACCGTCACGCTGCACACGTTGAGCTTCAGCACCATAAAAACCATAACGCACCTGCTGCGCCAGATTCTGCAGACTGATACCAAGCGCATCGGCCTCGGGTTTAAGCTGCAACACAATTTCGTCATTGCCACCAAGCAGGTTATCTTCAATGTCAAAAACACCGTTGTAGCCGGCCAGCGCAGTTTTTAATTCGCGGGTAGCTGCCTGTAACTGATCTAAGTCGTTGCCGCGTAACTGAAAAGAAATATCAGCGCCGGCACCACCGCCCATGGAATTGGCATTAATTTTAAAAGACTTCAGACCCGGGATTTCCGGTACTTCTTCGCGCCAGCGCTTGGCGATTTCAAAACCGTCAATTTCACGACCTTCACTTTTTTCCAGTTCCACCACAATTTGACCTGCAGTATCAGAGTTCAGGAACATCAGCCGGTGCTTTACCACGTCTTCACCTTCCTGCTGCCGCATTTTATCGTTAGCACGGATCAGCGCCTGTTCAATCTGTTGCATTGCCAGCACTGTGGCTTTATTGGATGCACCTTCTTCCATCTTCACATTGGCCTGGATAAAGTCGCTTGGCAGTTCAGGGAAAAACACCCAACGCACAAATCCACCAGACATCAGGCCGCCCATCAGGATCAGCATGGCAACAAAACTACTCATAGTGACATAACGATGGCGGATACAAATTTCGATAAAGGGCCGGTATTTCTGTTCAATATAATTTTCCAGCCAGCCTGAAACAGCTTCACGCACCTTTTTTAGGCCATTGCTGCCGGAACGTCCTAGCCGATAAAAAAAGCCGGTCCGGGCCGGATCCCAGGGTTTGGTGTCCATTTTGACCAAATGGGCCGGTAAAATCAGTTTGGATTCGACAATAGACAACAACAAACACAACACCACCACCCAGGCAATAGAACCCCAGATAGCAGACATAGTGCCGCCCACCATCAACATAGGCGCAAAAGCAGCCACTGTGGTCAGCACACCAAAGGTGGCTGGCATCGCTACTTTTTCGGCACCGCGGATCACGGCTTCGGTACTTTTGCCATATTTTTCGATCTCACTGTACGCACTTTCGCCGATAATAATGGCGTCATCTACCACTATGCCCAGCACCAGAATAAAACCGAATAAACTAATCATATTGATAGACACGCCAAACCAGGGCAATGGCAACAGGGCAAGTGCGCCGAGGAAACACACCGGAATGCCCACCATGACCCAAAAGGCGATGCGAAACTCCAGAAACAGCGTCAGCGCCAGTAACACCAATAAAGCGCCCATCAGCATATTGTCTGTCATTAAATCCAACCGGCCCTGCAGGTAATAACTGGCGTCACCCCAGGTCGCCAGTGTTACGCTGGCGGGCAATTGTTGTTTTTTCTCTGCAACATAGGCTTTGACGGTTTCGGCAATTTTTAGGGTGTTGTCATCACCTACAGCGTCAATTTTTATCGACACCGAGTTTTTGCCATCAAAAGTGGCCAGCCGCTCCCGCTCAATAAAACCGTCGGTAACTACAGCAATATCACCCAGCAATAACTTACTACCGTCAGCAAACTTCAGCAGCACTATGCTGGCAAAGTCGGCAAAGTCGTAAGCCTGACCTTTGGTACGCAATAAGATATTGCCGCTTTCAGAACGGATAGAACCACCAGGTAAATCCACTGAGCTGCCACGGATAGCACTGACCACCTGTTCAAAGGTCAGGCCGTACTCTTTGAGTTTGTGTTCAGACAACTCAATGGCAATTTCATAAGGACGGGCAGCAACCACTTCCACTTTGCTGACGCCGGGTTTTGCTTTGAGCTCATCACGGATATCTTTGGCCAGCTCTTTGAGGCTATGCTCGGGTAAATCACCGTACAAAGACACCCACATCACATTGCTCTGAAAACGTACCCGGTACACCACAGGTTTTTCCGTTTGTTCAGGCAAAGACGAAATGGAATTGACCTGGGTTTTAATTTCCTCCATCACTTCACTGATGTCATAGCCGTTGGCAATTTCCGCCTGCACTGTGGCTAAACCCTCAACAGCGTTAGAACGGATCCTTTTAATACCGTTGACACCACGCAGGCTTTCTTCAATTTTATCAATAACACCACTTTCCACTTCCTGTGGCGCCGCCCCCAGGTACGGCACCCGGATATTCACCTGTTCCAGCTGGATTTCCGGAAAAACCTGTTTTTTGATGGTTAACACTGAGGCCAAGCCGGCCAGTAACAACACCACCATCAGCAGATTGGCTGCCACACTATTGCGGGCAAACCAGCTTAAGATACTCTGATTACCGGTCATGACTGATCTCCGCCCTTCGCCACAGTGTCCGCAGTTTCTTTGTCGGATTTTTTAGCTGTAGCTTTGCTGTTGTCTGTACTTAACCGCACCTGCAAGCCGGGCAACGGGTTGGTGACAGGTGAAACCAGAATTTGATCACCTGGCGAAAAACCCGCTGCAATATAAGCTTGCTGCTCGTCAGCTCTGTCCAGCTCCATGGTTCGCAGCTGTAGTTTCTGCTCAGCGTCCACCACCAGCAACTGATTGGCTGGCCTTAATAAATGCCGCGGTACTACGACAACCTGTTGCGCCTGACGGCCGGCAATACTGGCTTTGACAAAACGACCAAAGCGCAGCGGTTCAGCATTTGGCACCCCCAGCTGATAAGGATTTTTCACTTCAGCCACGGCATGGATCACCCTGCTGCGCTCATCCAGCACGCCTTCGGTACGCACCAGTGCAGCCTGCCATGTCAGCGTTTTACCAGCCACTTGCGCACTCAGTTGTACCGCAGGCGCCGGATTGCCCGGTTTTAAATCGATATAAGCCAGGTCATGATCCGTCAGTGGCAACCGGACTTCGGCCACATCAGTGCCATAAATCATACCTATGCTGCTGCCGCGGCTGACAAACTGGCCTAAATCCACACTGCGGTTTTTCACCATGCCGGCATAAGGGGCGCGGATTTCTGTGCGGCTTAAATCACGTTTGGCTCTGTCAAGATCGGCTTCAGCTGAACGTACTTTGGCCAGAGCACTGGCCAGCTGCGGCCGGCGTAAACCTAATGCCGGCGCCTGTCCAGCTTTAAAAGAGCGCCAGTCTTCTTCTGCCACCCGCACTCTGGCTTTTTCTTCTTCCAGTGCCGCCTCAGCTGTTGCCAGCGCCGCTTCGGCCGCTTTCACTGCGGTCAGGTAGTCACTGCGTTCCAGTTGTACCAGCAAATCACCCTGCTGAAAAAAACCACCTTCCACAAAATTGTCGGCAAGCTGCACCACCCGGCCATTTACTTCAGATACCAGGCTGGTTTCCAGCTTTGGGATCACCGCCCCTTGCGACTCAATCAGATAATTTAAATCCTGCGGCTGCACTTGTTGCACTTCCACCAATAGCGCTTGCTTGGTTTCGGCCTTTTTTTCCGGCGGTTTACGCATTGCCGCCAAACCTGCAGCAATCAAGGCTGCAGACAGCAAAATGACAGTGGGAACGGCAATTTTTTTGAATGTGGCGGCCATATTAAATTTCCATCTCATCAATGCCGAAGCCCAAGAGCTGCGGACATACCAGAAGTTAAAGTATTGATTATTGCCAGACTAACAGGTCTGGCGTTTTGTGACAGCAATTGCAGTAGCAACAAAATGTTACTGAAAGTTACAACCAAGCCTGGTACGCAGCAACCCCATAGTTAACGTTTGGCAGCCTCTGTGGGATCAGGGGAAAGATTGCGCTGGAACAATGTTTTGGTCATATAGCAAGACTAGAATGGCGCCGTCGAAAAATGCATCTACAAGGAAATTCTGATGGCTATCAGCACCCAACACAAAGTGTACATTCCGGATACCGCCAAAGATAACCAGTATATTTTGGCCGAGCTGCAACTGAGCGAGGGATTTTTTGCCAGCTACGCCGACACCTACAGCTGTTATCAGCAGCTGAGCCAGCAGTTTTTCCAGCTTTGTGAGCTAGCAGGCTTAAAAAACGTACATTTTATTGCCAACGATAAACTGCCGGTGGTGCGTTTTCACACTGAGGCTTTTAGTTTTCAAACCGCCGACCAGATGTTGTTTTTTTATAACCCGGCCTATCACGAAGCGCAGCACAGTCACTTTGACCCCAACTACCGAGCCCGCAAAATCAGTTTGTTATGCCTGGCGACAGGCAGCGAAATCCGCAATCAGGCGGCCGCCTTTCACCGTACAGTCAAAGCAGTGTTGCAGGAGTTTAAAGCCCGGTTACCTGTAGCTGTACCGCTGAAAATCCGCGACCACCAGCATTTATCTTATGATTTATTTGCCCGCGCTAAAGGCTGTGACAGCAGCTTTGGCTACAAATTACGTTCTATTTCAAATCGTTATATGGCACGTGATGTAGAAATTCCAGCTATTCATCAGGCCATGACTTATGCCGCCGCCACTGTGCCACTAAGCCGCAAACTGGCGCAGCAACTACAGCACAACAGCAGCGCACCTTTTACTGAACTGTACCAGCAGCTGGAGCAGCGTTTTATCAGCGCCGCCACAGCCCATCACCTGACTCGGCTGGCACTGGTGGCCGATGGCAGCACACCGCTGGTGCGCAGCAGCCAGATTGAAAAACCCAAACGCAGTCAGGAACTGCATATGCTGAGTTTTGATTTAACATCGGATAAAGCCCAGGTATTCAGTCACTGGCTGCCGGATCAGCGCATGGAAACTGCTCACTTATTATTGGTGGCAGGTCAGGACGATCAAACAGAGTTTGGTTATGGCCGTTTTATGAATCAGGTGGAGCAGGCGTTAAAAGCGCTGGCGCAACAACTGGAAATGGACCCGGCCAAAGACGATTTAATAGTCCGTTTTCATCAGCACATTAGCTACCAGCTGTGATGTTTTAAGGCCAACAAGCCGTCTCCTCTGTCGTGCTTGTATTGCTGTGCCACACCGCGTCTGCCAAGTCCCGGCTGACGCGGTTTTTTGTTGCCCCCGGCAACGCCTGGTCAGCGCTGAAGCGGCAAACTGGCCAAAGGCAGGTAACGAACTCCGGTAGGAGTTGACAGCGAATGGTACAACCTCAGCTGGCTGGGTGTTAATAACAGCGCTGGTGTTTGTGGTGCAGGCTCCGGCGGCAGTTTGGCTTTGCGCGCCAGCGTAATATGAGGGCGCAATGCATGCTGGGGCGGTAAAAAACCAGCCTGTAACGCTGCTTGTCGCAGCACAGTATCCAGTTGTATCAGCCCGGGATGCTGTAACACACCGGTCAGGCAATACACAGCAGGCTTGGGCCATAATTCCAGTTGATCCAACAATACTTCAAAAGCAGGTAACTGTTGTGTTTGAAGCAGCCGCCACAACAACTCTGTTTGTACCGCGCTGCTTTGGCCTAAAAATAATAACGTCAGATGTAAATTGGCAGGAATCACAGGCTGCAATGGCGGCTTCAGCTGCTGCAGCAAAGCGGTGAGCTCTTCTTGTTGCGCTGTTGAAGGTGCTACACCAATAAAAAGCCGACGTTCTCCCGGCCAATTAAATTCTGCCCCATCAAAATCGGGCCCATCAACATCAGGCCAGCCAGACTCAGTCTTCATCCGGCAACTGCGATGGGGTTAATCTGGACGCTTCTTCGGTTTTGCTCGAGCTTAATAACATGGTTTCCAGCTCAGCCATTTCGCTGGCGGTTAATTCACGCCACTGTCCGGGGGCCAGCCCAACCAGCCGCACATTCATAATGCGCACCCTTTTGAGTTTAGTGACATTAAACCCCAGATATTCGGTCATACGGCGGATTTGCCGGTTTAAGCCCTGACGCAGCACAATATTAAACGTATGCCGCGATTTTTGTGTGACCTGACAAGGCAGGGTCACAGTGTCGAGAATAGGCACGCCAGCGGCCATTTTGCGGATAAAAGCATCGTGAATAGGCTTGTCGACTGTCACTACATATTCTTTGTCGTGGGCGTTACCGGCACGCAGAATTTTATTGACGATATCACCGTCATTGGTCAGGAAAATCAGACCTTCAGATTCTTTGTCGAGCCGGCCTATCGGAAAAATCCGCTCCGGATATTTCACCGCATCCACAATATTGCCTTTGACATGCAGCTCTGTGGTACAGGTAATGCCCACCGGCTTGTGGTAGGCAAGATACACTCTTCTGGGTTTGTTTTTCAGTGGTTTACCGGCGACTTCCACCTGATCAGTGGCCGCCACTTTAGTGCCCACCAGCGCCACTTGCCCGTTCACTTTCACCTGGCCAGACTCAATCAGCTTGTCGGCTTCACGTCTGGAACAAAAACCAGTGTCGCTGATAAATTTATTTAAACGAAAAAGCTCGATAGATGCTGTCAACTGGAGTACGCCTGTGGCAAAAAATGATGCAAAGTTTAAGGCTCAGTCAAGCTAAGGGCAAGCTTGGGCAGTGATTGGCGTAAAAGGTAAAGATTTAACAAGCCAGCGTTATTGCCTTGGTGTGCTTATGGCAATAACAATTGGCTGACCCCAGAATGCCTGGCCATCGCGGCTATCTGTACTAAATCACCGGTGCTCTGTGGCAATAACTGCAAAACAAACTCGCCCCCTGTTGCTGACAGCTGGCGGGCTCCAATAGGCCCATGGCCCAGCCTGCTTGCCCAATAAGGCATCAGTGAGCAATGGGCCGAACCTGTCGCCGGATCTTCGTTAATACCAATTTTGGGCGCAAAATACCGGAAGACATAACCGCCTTGTGTTGCAGCCGCCGTCAAAATCACAGCGTGCCATGACAATACACAGATAGCTGCAAAATCCGGCTGATAAGCCGCTACTTCAGCTACAGTCGCAAACTCCAGAATAAGGTCTCTGCCGCTGGCCGCAGCAATAGCACCCTGGCTGATGGCCGTTGTTAAAGTGTCCAGAGCTTGCGCTTGCAAGGCAAAAGCATTCAGCGTCAGACAAAAATGCTGTTGTTGTTTTGCCACTGTGATAGTGCCAAAAGGGCTAGAGAAGGCTAATTCATTGCTTTGACGGGTGTTTTTAGGTTCATTAAATAGCACAGCAGCAGCGGCCAAAGTGCCGTGTCCACATAAATTGATTTCGGTACTGCTGCTAAACCAGCGAATGTGATAACCAACTTGCGCCGGGCATAACATCACAGTGACCGGCTGCTCGGTGGCGGCCGCCAGCTGTTGTAATAGCTCTGTTGGTGGAAATTCATTAAATACAACCACAGCGGCAGGGTTACCGGCACAAGTTGCACTGCTAAAAGCATGCACCAGATGAACTGCAAACAGCTGCGGCACAGCTATTCCGCCCAGATAGCAAATTCATTGCCGCCTGGTTCCAGAAACTGAAAACGCCGGCCACCGGGGAAACTAAAAATGGCTTTAGTGATGGTTGCTCCTGCAGCCTGCACTGCCGCTAAACTTTGTTCCAGATTGTCGCTTTTTAACACCACCAAAACACCCCCCTGGGCCGTGGTCGCCACCTGAGTAGCGCGGTAAAAACCACCTTCCAGACCGGCATCAAAAAATGCCAGATAATCAGGGCCGTAGTCGACAAAACGCCAGCCAAACACAGAGGTAAAAAAAGCTTTGCTTTGTTCAGGCTGCAAGCTTGGCAGCTCAAGATAATTAATCTGATCAGGGCGGGTCATGGCGTTTCCTTGTTGAAATAACACACTGTGGCGAGAAAGAATTCTGAGGCTAACAAGGGGTTGGGATTTAGGCAATCACAGCAAGGGGTTGGCTGGTAAAAAATGCAGAGTAAATGTTAGTTAATGCGACAAACAACAGGCCCCAAATGCATCAGGGGCACCCTGTAAGTGCCCCTGACGGTTCTGTTTGCGGCTGTATGCGCCTTTGCCTTTTTTCGGTTTTTCCACTTTGCAGCGAAATAACGGGCTGGTGACTAAAGCCGCGAGAGCATTGTGGTGGATGTCACCACGGCCATGGGCAACTTTGCCCTTTGCTGATTTTTTCATTGCCTTTCCTTTTTGGTTAAAAAACGAGCGCATTGTAACAACAATAGCAGCAGCTACAAGCGGTATTTTGCAGTGGCATTTTGGTGCTCAGCCATGTCTGGCGCCGTCGCTTTCTGCCATAATGCAGCGCCTGCTATTTCAGTGAGATTAACTGCGGAAAAGCCATGTTATACAACTGCATTTTGTTCGACGCCGACGACACGCTATTTCATTTTGACGCTTTTGCCGGTTTAAGCCGGTTATTCAGCCGGTACCAGCTGGCGTTTGATCAGGCGGAATTTCAGCGTTACCAACAACTGAATCTGCCACTCTGGCAACAATATCAGGCCGGTGATATTAACGCCGAACAACTGCAAAGCCGCCGTTTTCTACCTTATGCCGAAAAGTTGGGCCTGAATGCAGCCGAGCTGAATGATGAGTTTTTGCTGACCATGGCCGATATCTGCACTTTATTGCCTGGTGCCCTTGAGTTGCTGCAAGCGCTCAGCGGCAAAGCACAACTTGGCATTATTACCAATGGTTTTACCCGGATGCAGCAGCTGCGGCTGGAACGTTGTGGTGTGGCGCATTATTTTGACAGTCTGGTCATTTCCGAACAGGTGGGCGTGGCCAAACCCCATCCGGCTATCTTTGCCCATGCTTTAGCAAGTCTTGGCCATCCGGCAAAACACAAAACGCTGATGGTCGGCGACAATATCCTGGCTGATGTGCAAGGTGCACAACAAGTCGGCATGGCAGCCTGCTGGCTCAATCATCAACAGCAACAGGCACCACAGGGCATTCAGCCCGACTACACAGTGCAGTCTTTGTCTGAGCTACAGCAATTACTGCTGGCCTGAGGTTATTGGCCTTCCTTCGTTTTTGCCGGCAGGTCTGTTGTGTGGTAAGCGGCAGCCTGCTGTTCGTTTTCATATTGCATCAGCAATAAAGTCAGATAAATTTTGGTGGGCAAAGACAAAATCAGCCCCAAAGCACAACAAAGCGCAACAATAATAATGCCCTGCACGCCCATGGTTTCCGGCAATTTGGCGCCCACCCACAAATAGTGGCCAAAAATAATCAGTGTGATGCCACAACACATCACCAGCTTTAACCAGAACATCAGCCTTTTGCTGGCAGCTAGAGCGGCGGTTTGCGGCATGGCCACTGCGTTGTTTTGTTGTACTGTGGCTGCTGGCGCGTTCTCAACCAGCATGCTCTCTGCCAGGCTCTTTACCTCTGCGCTCGGCAACACAGTGACTGGGTTTGGTGCTGGCTCTGCACTCATGATTCAGGCTCCGCAGATCTGTCTCTGCTTACTATAAAAGCCTGTGACCAGCAGCACTTGATCCAGCACAACAGCGCAGCGGATAAAGTACCAATAACTTGCTGTGGTTATTCGCAGCTTTGCAGTTTAATCCAGTCTTGGTCGGCGATACCAAGGGCTGCGGCCGCCTGATAAAACTCAGCACATTGTGCCGCAGCAGGTTTATCACTACGCGCCAGCAACCAGGCATAACTCAGATCAGGCCCCACCACCAGCGCCATACTGTAGTCAGGCGCCAGTTTGGCAATATTGTAAGCACCGTAAAAGGGGCCAAAAAACGATACTTTTAACCGGCCTTCATTCACAGGGCCAACAAATTTAGCCACCCCCTCGGCTTCTTCCCACTGTTGGTTTTCTTCGGAAAACCCCCGGTTCAGCACTTTAACATGACCATCTTCCCGCAGGCTGTAAGTGGCGCTGACCTGAGTTAAACCCCGCTCAAAACTGTGGTCCAGCCGGGCTATTTCATGCCACTGCCCCAAATAACGCTGTAACTCAAAAGGTGTGACCGGCGTGACATTGTCCGGCACGCCGGTGCAGCCCGTCAGGAGCAAACCGGCCAGCAACAGCGTCAAACCTGTCTTTATAACACTGAATTTTTTCATATTTTTTCCTGTTACTCCAAGCTGCACCTGCTGCTGAATACGCTGCCACAACACAAACAGAGCAGCTGGCGGCAAAAAATAATGACAGTTGCTCTGATGCAAATTGTTGCGTCAGCCTTGAATATCGAAAACTAACGATATATATTTCGATTTATCGCGATATAAGGATATTGGGATCCCAAATGAGTAACCCTGAACTTGATGAACTGATCAAAGCCCTGTCACACCCGGTCAGGCGCGACATATTGCATTGGCTGAAAGAGCCGGAGCTGTATTTTGCCGACCAGGAGCACCCGCTGTCGCTTGGGGTTTGTGCCGGCAAAATTGATCAAAAAACCGGGCTGTCGCAGTCCACAGTGTCGAACCATCTGGCCATTTTGCAAAGAGCTGGTTTTATCAGCAGCAAAAAAGTCGGTCAGTGGAACTTTTTTTCGCGTAATGAAGCGGCTATTCAGGCGTTTTTGCAGCGCCTGCAACAGCAGCTTTAAGCAATAAGGCTGAATTTTGATGACTACACCAACTTTGTTTGATCCGCTGCAACTGGGCAGCCTGACGTTAAAAAATCGTATTGTGATGGCGCCGTTAACCCGCTGCCGCGCCAGTGAAGGCCGGGTGCCTAATGCACTGATGGCCGATTATTACCGCCAGCGCGCCAGTGCCGGTTTAATTTTATCTGAGGCCACTTCAGTGACCCCTATGGGCGTAGGTTACCCCGACACCCCAGGCATCTGGTCTAACGAACAGGTGCAAGGCTGGAAGCTGGTGACAGACGCTGTGCACCAGCAAGGCGGGCTGATTTTCCTGCAGCTGTGGCATGTCGGCCGGGTGTCCGACCCCTATTATTTAAACGGTGAATTGCCTGTTGCACCCAGTGCAGTAAAACCGGCCGGTCATGTCAGTTTATTAAGACCGATGAAAGACTTTGAAACGCCAAGAGCCTTAACACTGGAAGAAATTAAAGAGGTGATTGCAGCTTACCGTCAGGGCGCTATCAATGCCAAAGCGGCCGGTTTTGACGGTGTGCATGTGCATGGCGCCAACGGCTATCTGCTGGACCAGTTCCTGCAGGACAGCACCAATTTACGTACTGATGCATACGGTGGTTCGCTGGAAAACCGCGCCCGTTTATTGCTGGAAGTGACAGACGCCTGTATTGAGGTTTGGGGCAAAGACAGAGTGGCAGTGCATTTAGCACCCAGAATGGACGCTCACGATATGAAAGACAGCCAGCCGGCTGATACTTTTGGTTATGTGGCACGTGAACTGGGTAAACGCCAGATTGCCTTTGTTTCAACCCGCGAGCATGCCGCCGCCGACAGCTTAACGCCGATGCTCAAACAGCAGTTTGGCGGTGTAGTCATTGCCAACGAACAGTTCAGCAAAGCGCAGGCCAATGCCTGGCTGGCTGAGGGCAAAGCTGACGCTGTGGCTTTTGGTGTGCCTTTTATTGCCAACCCGGATTTACCAACGCGGTTGCAACAAGACGCAGCTTTAAATCCTCCACGTAAAGAGCTGTTTTACGCTAAAGGTGCTGAAGGTTATACCGATTATCCAAGTCTGCAGCAGGCTTAATCACAGCCAGAACCGGCTTGCGTGAACAAAAAACCACCGGCGGCGGTGGTTTTTTTATTGTCAAAGTCTGGTTGCTGTTTCAGACGCGGCATCACACAGATGACGCCAGCCCGCATCCAGACTCAATGTTGATTAATGGTGATGGCTGTGATCTTCAGCTTTTTCAGCGTCATGCTGATGTTTTTCACCATGTTCATGATCTTTAGCCGCTGCCGCTGTTGGTTTTAATGGCTCAAACTTGGCCGTTTGTGCACTTTGGCCTGGCATAGTGACATTGGCCACCACTTTCATCTCTGGTACAGAAGCGTATACAGCCTCCCCCACCAGGGCATTATTGCCTTCTGGTTTTAACTCCACCTTGGCTTTTTGTTTGCCAGCTACCAGCACCAAATTGGCGGTGGCGCCTGCTGTTGCGACCGGCGTGTTGGCATGGTCCATCACAAAGACTTTAATGGCATTTTTTTTAGCGTCGACGCTGTCTTTGACGACCAGCAATTCAAAATGATAGGCACCGGCCATCCGCAATTGACCCCCATTAGGGCCCACCACAGTGTCCAGATATTCATCGGTATGCGCCTGGGCTGCACCTGCGGCAACCAGAGCCAACAGCGCCGCTGCTTTGGTCAGTTGGGAAAAAGTGGTTCTGAACATAATAATCTCCAAAAACTGTTAGTTAAAAAATGAGTAAAAACAATAACTTTAATAAAGTTGTGTTTGATCGGTCTCGGCCATTAACCGCTCCAGCGGTGCCTTGCCCCATAACCAGAACATCAAAGGTGTCAGCACAGTATCCAGAATGGTGGAGCTGACTAAACCGCCAAAAATCACCACAGCTACAGGGTGCAAAATTTCTTTGCCCGGCGCGTCGGCCGAAAATAACAAAGGCAACAGCGCAAAAGCCGCCACCAAAGCGGTCATCAGCACAGGTGTTAACCGCTCGAGCGAGCCACGGATGATCATCTGAGTGCCAAACACCTCAGCTTCAAACCGGCATAAGTTGATGTAATGGCTGATTTTTAGAATACCGTTACGGGTAGCAATACCGGCCAGTGTAATAAAGCCCACCAGCGCCGCCACCGACAGCGGCTGATCAGCCCACCACAACGCCAGCACAGAGCCAATCAGCGCCAGCGGAATATTCGCCATAATAATCAGCGTTAACCGAAGCGACTGATATCTACTGTACAACACCAGCAAAATGGCAATCAGGGAACCCAGCGCCAGCAAAGTGATCAGGTTCGCCGCTTCTTCCTGCGCCTGGAACTGGCCTTCCAGCGCGGTAAAATAACCTTCAGGCAACTGGGTTTGCGCCAGTACAGCCCTGATATCGGTAATGGCATGGCTTAAATCCCTGCCCTCCACATTAGCCGATAGAACTATACGACGCCGGCCATTTTCGCGACTGATTTGGTTAGGCCCGTCTGACTCCAGCACCTGTGCCAGCATACTCAGCGGCACCGCGCCTTTGGGTGTTTGGATCAGCAGCTGCGCCAATGCCGCAGGGTCACGTGCGCTGTCGGGCAAACGCAACAATAAATCAAAACGCCGTTCATTACTGATCAGCTGACTGAGTTTTACCCCATCAATCTGTTGCTGCAGGCTATGCAATAAAGCGCCGGGCGCCACACCATAAGCAGCGGCTTTTTGATAATCCACCTGAATTTTTACCTGTGGGATCAACACCTGTTTTTCCAGGCTGAGGTCGGTAACCCCTGCCACTTTGCTAAGCTCCTGCTGAAGGTTATTACCAAGGGCGCGCAGGGTGGCAATATCATCACCAAACACTTTAATGGCTATTTGTGCCCGGACCCCAGACAACAAATGGTCCAGCCGATGTGAAATTGGCTGGCCGACACTGACGCTGCCCGGCAGCACGGCAAGCACCCGGCGGATTTCCGCCAGCACTTCAGCTCTTGGCCGCTCTAACGCCTGTAAATCCACATCAATTTCGGTGTAATGCACCCCTTCGGCATGTTCATCCAGCTCGGCACGACCAGTGCGGCGGCCCACCTGCGTCACTTCCGGCACCTGCAACAGCAGTTGCTCAGCCAAAGCGCCCACTTTATTGGATTCACTGAGCGCAGTGCCGGGCTGCAACATCAGGTTGATGGTTAAAGTGCCTTCGTTAAAAGGTGGCAGAAAACTTTTGGCAAAAAACGGCACCGAAGCAGCAGCAACGGTGACGGCCAGCAGCGCGGCTGCAAGCAAAGAGCGGGCATGGCCAAAAGACCAGCGCAGCAGCTGCTCGTCGCGTTTTTTCAACATACGCACCAGCGCACTGTCGCCATGTTGTTGCTGGGCTAATTTCGGCAGCAGGTAATAACAAAGCACAGGAGTGACGGTAATAGCCACACCCATACTGGCCAGAATAGAGGTGATATAAGCCACACCCAGCGGGCTGAATAACCGACCTTCAATACCGGATAGTGCAAAGAGCGGCACAAACACCAGCACTACAATCAAGGTCGCATACACCACGCCACTGCGCACCTCACTGGATGCTGCAGCTATCACTTCCAGCACAGGTTTAGGCACTGCTAGTTGCCGGTTTTCTTTTAACCGGCGCAGCACGTTTTCCACATCCACTACTGCGTCGTCTACCAGTTCACCCAGCGCAATGGCCAGGCCACCCAAAGTCATGGTGTTAATTGACAAACCAAAATAACGGAACACCAGCACAGCGGCTAATAAACTCAGGGGTATCGCCAGCAGCGAAATGGCGGTAGTGCGCACATTCAGCAAAAACATAAACAGAATAATGGTGACCATAATGGCACCATCACGCAGCGCTTCTTCAACGTTATTGATGGAATTTTCAATAAAGTCAGCTTGTTTAAACAAAAACTGCGGTGCCTGCACCCCATCAGGCAAGCCTTTGCCAAGTTCTGCCACCGCAGCTTCAATCTGTCGCGTCAGTTTTACACTGTCACCGGCCGGTTGTTTTTGCACCGACAAAATCACTGCCGCTTTGCCTTTATAACCGGCATCCCCTCTTTTGGTCGCGGCGACAATATTGACATTAGCCAGCTGCTGTAATAACACCGGCTGACCATCTTTGACCGCCACCACCAGCTGCTGTAAATCTTCCAGCGCTTTGGTGCGGCCAATATTACGAATAAGCCACTCACGGCCTTGGGCTTCGAGAAAACCACCGCTGGAATTCACACCAAAATCGGTCAGCGCCTGCTCAATGTCATTGAGGCTGACGTCAAGCGCCGCCAGTTGTGAAGCAATAGGCTCGACTCTGTATTGCCGTACTTCACCGCCAATAGGGATCACCTGAGCCACGCCCGGAATACTCAATAACCTGGGCCGCACCACCCATTCGGCAAATTCGCGCACCGCCATAGGGCTGACCTTGGCCGGATCGGCTGGAATGGCCAGCAGCAGAATTTCCCCCATAATGGACGACACTGGCCCCAGCTGCGGCATCACACCATCGGGCAATTGCTCCTGCGCCAGGCTCAGCCTTTCGGCCACCATCTGGCGGTTGCGGTAAATGTCTGAGCCCCAGTCAAATTCGATATACAGCACCGACAAACCCACACCGGACACCGAGCGCACCCGGCTCACTCCCGGAATACCATTCATGCTGGTTTCCAGCGGGAAGGTGACCAGCTGCTCGACTTCTTCCGGCGCCATACCGCCCGCTTCAGTCATTAAAGTAACCGTAGGTTTATTTAAATCAGGAAATACATCCACCGGCAGCTGTTTCAGGCTCATACTGCCAAATACCAGCAGTAACAAAGCACAGCCCAGTACAAACAGCCGTTGTTTTAAACTAAAGCGGATCAGCGCATCAAACATGCTTACCTCACCTGCGCCAGCAACGAAGCGGCCTGTACCACCACTCTGTCACCATCATGTAAACCACTGACAATCACCACTTCGTTGGCATTCAGCGGCAGCGGGCTCACTTTTTGTGCAATAAAACGTTCCGCCGACTGATGCACCCACACTGCGGTTTCACCTGTGTCGAGTTTTTGCAAGGCGGTTCTTGGCACAGCCCAGCCGGAAAGCAGCTCACCTGTTGCCAGCACCACAGTCAAAGGCTGACCTACGCTCAGTTGTGGTGTGGTATTTTCTGTGGTGTGTGCTGCCTTAGGCTCTGGTTTAAACCACAAGGGCCTGGCCTGTTGTTGTAACTGCAAACCTTGCCCCTGGAATAACAGCGGGAAACCTGAGCCTGTGTTGTTGCCCGCCAGCAAAATGGCACTGGCGCTGGGGCTTGCCGGCAAGGTCAGGCTGTTGTCATACAACCGGGCGGCAATTAACAGCTCGGCCGTGTCGACAATCTGAAATAACGCATCCTGGCTTTCCACCACCTGACCACGCAGTTTATACACCTGACTGATCACGCCCGACACTGGTGCCACCACAGGCACCAGCTGGCCGGTACCTTTGGCCGCAAATTCACGGCGTTTTTTCAGGCCGGCTAAATCGATATTCAGCGCGTCCAGCTCATTGGCCGGCACCAGTGTGCCCAATTGTTTAAAACGACGGATACGGTCCTGCGTTAATGCGATCTGCGCATCCAGCTCCGCCAATAAGGCTTGCTGATTGCTGCGATCTAAACTGGTATCCAGCGGCGCTATCGCCGCCAGCACCTGACCGGCATGCACCTGCTGACCCAAAGTTGGCCAGCCATCCGGCCCGGCTTGTAGCTGCCCCAACTGGCCGGCTTCAATCAAACCGCCAAAAGCCGGATCCAGGATAACCTCCGCCTGTAATTCAATACTGCGCTGATGCTGTGCCTGTTGCACTTTGCGGGTACGCAATTGCCACTGATGTTGCGCCGCTTTAGGAATAAATAAACTGCCGTCTGTTAACCGGCTGGGTTTATCACCACTGACCTGCACTTGCGGAGCTTCATCATGGGAATGATCTTCGCCGCCATGGGCCAATAGCTGCGCGGAAAAACCGCCCGACAGCAGGCCGGCCAGCAGCCACTTTAAAGTATTGTTCATGATAATTCTCCCTGGCGACGATTGGATGCCAGGCGCCAGACCACTAGGGCAAAGAGCAAAATGCCCACAGCAAACCACAACTGGGTGCTGTACTCAGTCCAGCTATGATCGTGTGGCACTTCTGTGCTGACCGGCGTTAAATCCAGTGCTGTGGTCAATAAATCCAGATCCTCACCGGCTTCAATCGTCAGGGTCACACTGTGGCGCTCAGCTTTCAGTGCCGGCGTTTTCAGCTGGTAAAAACCCGGCTGCACCATTGTGGCTTTGCCAGAAAAACCAGCCAGATCCAGCTCAATCACTGCGCCTTCTACCGGGCTGTTATCGGCAAAATAATCCAGATAAATACTGAGTTGTTGCTCAGCACTACCGGCTGCAGGCGCAACCAGCACCAGCTCAAATAATTCCGAACTGGCATAAGCGCGGCTACCGCTAATGGCAGGCATAGCTGCAGCTGTTTTTTGTTCTTCCTCGCCATGGTCTTCACCACCATGCGCCCAAAGCTGCAGCGGCAAACAAAACAAGATGATCCAGAGAAATTTCATCGTGACCCTAACAAAAAAATTATTGATGGCAGCAGTTTGTCAGAACAGAGGCAACAGCAGCCTGACCGCCAGATTACAAATTTGTCATCTGGGCTTTTAGTGATGTGATCGAACCTTCAGGCAATGTGGTGCGAAAAGCTGTAAAGGGAAAAACAGGCTGCAGTTACACCACAGCCTGAACAGAGGGGCAGCTGTCAGGACCAATGCACCAAGACTATTTGCCACTGACCTTGGATATGACGCAGCACCAGCGACTCGGTGCCGGTGCGGTCAATTTTTTTGCCTTTGATCTCGCCTTTTTGGCTGCTGCGGCTGACGGCATAAGCAACATCACCAACAATTTCAATTTGCTGCTCCAGCAATTCACTGCTGACCTGTTTTAAATAATTGATATCGGCGTCCAGGTGATGTGTTTTGTATTCATCGCGTGAACGCTCCACGGCCCCCCCTTCAAAAATTTGTACTGATGGTGAGAGTTGCGCCAGCACAAGATCGCGGTTGCCTTGTTGCAGCGCCTGATGAAACTGCTGCACCACCTGACCGGCCGCGCTTTGGTACACTGCGCTGTTCACGCCTTCAGTGCTGCTGCTTTTGCCATGGGCCCAGAGCGGGCAACTAAAAGCCGCCAGCAACAAGGCCAAAGAAAAGTTGTGATAAAACTGCATTGTGGTTCCCTTTTTATTTTTATGATGCTGAAAAAGACCTGGCTGTTGTTCAGCAGTGACTCAACTGCTGGTGCAATAAAGTTTGCCGTGGAGCTTGTAAGCAACAAACCAGGTTTCAGGCAGTGTGCCGCCTGCTGCATTGCAGTACTCTGTCACAAAGATGACAATATTGTCATTTATTCCTCAGGCCACAGCCCCCTGCTATGCCTGCCTGACAGATTGGGCTAAGCTGGAGGCCGCTGTCGCCCTGGCGAAACCGTGGATACTCAGATGCGTTTATTAATAGTTGAAGATGAAATTAAAACCGGTGATTACCTGAAACAGGGTTTTACTGAAGCTGGTTTTAACCCGACTTTATGCCGCAATGGTCTGGACGGGCATCACCTGGCCATGACCGAAGACTTTGAACTGATTATTCTGGATTTAATGTTGCCCGACGTTGATGGCCTGCGCATTTTAACGGCGCTGCGTCAGGCTGGCCGTTATACCCCGGTGTTGTTACTCAGCGCTCTGGACAGTGTGGACGACCGCGTGCGCGGGCTGGAGCTTGGCGCTGACGATTATCTGGTGAAACCTTTTGCTTTTAACGAACTACTGGCGCGGGTACGCACTTTGCTGCGCCGTGGCCAGTTGCAACCCCAGGCCGACCGATTACAGGTGGCTGATTTAATTCTGGAATTTAGTAAACACAAAGCCAGCCGCAACGGTAAAAAACTGAACCTGACACAAAAAGAATTTGCGCTGCTGGAGCTTCTGATGCGCCGCGAAGGGGAAGTATTGCCACGTTCTTTAATTGCCAGTCAGGTCTGGGATATGAATTTTGACTCAGACACCAATGTGATAGACGTGGCGATACGGCGGCTACGCAGCAAAGTGGACGACGATTTTGCGGTAAAACTGATTCATACCGTGCGTGGTATGGGTTACAAAATAGAGGCGCCTGAGCATGAGCTTTAACAGGGCGCCGCTGTCGCTGGCCAACAGGGTGATGCTGTTTGTTGCTGTGGCTGTGTTGTTATGTGCCATGTTGCTGGCGTCGATGTTACAAAACTCCATTGAACAACATTTTTCCGAACAGGATGCCGGTGAATTACAGGCAGTGGCGCACTCGGTATTACATGCACTGGAAGATGATCAATTATCCCCACAAAATTATCAGGCGCATTTGCATCAGGTATTAACCGGCCATCATCAGAGTTATTACCTGGTGCTGGACAGCAGTGCCCAGCCGGCACTGAGTGCTGACGGCGCCGATCTCACCCCTTTGTTAAAACTTACGACCCCGGTGCGGCAAATCCGGCCGACAGATTTAGTCAGCTGGCAGCAGGACAACAGGCATTTTCGTGGTGCTATTTTACAGGGCGACAGCGGCGTTAAAGTGGCTGTGGCCATGGAAATGGAATTTCACCTGCATTACCTGCATTTATTACGCTGGACTTTATGGCTGACTATAGCGGCTGCGGTGGCGGTGATTCTGCTGGCCGCCTGGTTTGGGGTACGACAGGGGCTGCAGCCTTTGGCCAAACTCAGCAGTGACATTCGCCATATCAGCGCCGAACATTTGCACCTGCGGCTGGAACCTTCGGCGGTGCCGCAGGAACTGCGCGAGCTGGTAGAAAGTTTTAACGAGATGATCAACAACCTGCAGCAGGGTTTTACCCGTTTGTCGGAATTTTCCGCCGACATCGCCCACGAGCTGCGCACGCCGTTAAGTAACTTGATCACCCAAACTCAGGTGACATTGGGTAAAGAGCGTAGCCTGGAGGAATACCGCGAACTGTTGTATTCCAATCTGGAAGAGCAGGAACGGCTGGCCAAAATGGTCAGTGACATGTTGTGGCTGGCCAAAACCGACCATGGTTTGCTAAAACTAAATCCACAACAAGTGGCGCTGCAGCCATTAGTGAATCAGCTGTTTGAGTTTTTTGAATTATTAGCCGACGAAAAACAGGTCAGGCTGACTTATACAGGGCCAGAGTTGCAACTGCAGGCCGACAAAGTGATGCTGCAACGTGCTTTGTCAAACCTGTTATCCAATGCCATTCGCCATGCCGACGCCGGCAGCACCGTCAGCGTTAAGCTGAGCCAACAACCCCACTCTTGTTGTATACAGGTCAGCAACAGCGGCACCACTGTAGCGCCCCAACATTTGCCTTTGTTATTTGACCGTTTTTACCGGGTGGATCCGTCCAGGCAGCGCCACAGCGAAGGTGCCGGACTGGGCCTGGCCATGGTGAAGTCTATTGTAGAACTGCATGGTGGTCAGGTGGCCGTTAGCTCAGAGCAAGGCCTTACCTGTTTTAGCCTGTACTGGCCAATAGCAGCAGCGCAGCCAGCGCCCGGCAAAACTCAGCATTAACACTCAGACAAGCTCTGCTTCTTTGTGGTCTACTGCAGGCTGAGCAGGCAGGCTTTTGCTACAGTAATAACATTCTTTTGCAAAAGTGGCAGCGCTGCTGACAGGATGCCGGCCTTTGCTGCAGGTGAGCCTTATGCAAACCCTGTATATCGGCGTTTTTTTGTTGTTATTGCCCTGCTGCGCCCCGGCGGCGCCGGAACAAATGTGGTTGCTGCTCAATAACACCAGCGACAGCAGAGACAGCCGCGGTGATGTGGATATTCAAATTCTGGCTTTGTTGCAGCAGCTGGCGCCGCCCGATTTAAAAATAGAACCGCTGCGCCTGGGCGATGCCCGCACCTGGAAGCTGCTGCGCGAACAAGGCAACTATTGCGCCTTAAGTAAAATCCGCACTGCTGAACGCGAAACTTTTTTATTGTTTTCCAAAAGACCCACTTCGGTCTATCCGCCTGTACAGCTTATCAGCAACAAACGCCTGGCCGACCATCCTGTTGATTTGCAATTGTTATTCCGCCAAAACCCCAGAATGAAAATTGGCATAGTGCAGGGGCGCAGTTATGGGGAAAAACTCGATGAGCTGATCAATAAATATCCTCAGCATTTTTATCAGCGCAGTGGTGAATACGCCGCCGAAACTTTATTACAAATGTTGGCCAAACAACGGCTGGACGCACTGTTAGAATTTGCCGCCACTGCGCGCGGCCATCAGGCACAGGTGCCGCAAAGCAGCTATTTTGTCGCGCATCAGTTACTGAATCAGCCGGTAATTATGGGTTATCTGGTGTGCACCCAAAGTGAAAACGGCCAGAAACTGATTGGCCTGATCGATACCAAAATGCAGTTACCGCACTACCGCAAACAAGCCATTGAACTGCACCGGCAATATTTTACACCGGAAGATTTTTTACTGATTGAAGCGGATTTACTGCAAATTTTTTAGCACTGCAGCTTGGCCAAACTGCAGGATTAAATGCTCAATCTAAAGCTTTGATAGTGAAGCTAGGCCCATTCCAATAACAGCATCAACAGGCACTTCACCCGCAGCAAATTTAAGCTTTGCACACTGCTGCCTGGTTGTGATGGTCGTTCAGCCACTGGCAGCAAGATGACACTGCATCACACTGACCCAATGGCCTTCATACCATTCGGTATGATGCAGCTGCCAGCCCAAACGCTGATAAAACGCCTGCTGATCTTCGGTAAACAGATACAAAGTGTTGATGTTCAGCACAGCGGCCTGCTGCATTAATTGTTGCACCAGCCAGGTACCTAAACCTTGTCCGCGCACCTCGGGCCGCAGATAAATATTGGCCAGCCAGGGACTGAGTTCCTGATTGGTGGTCATATCCTGCACCAATATCGAACCCGTACCAACAACCTCTCCGGCGGCATCCAGCAACAACCAGCTTTGCGGCACTGTGTCTTCAGTGAGACACAAGGCTAATTCTGCCGAAAAGTCCGCCAGGGTTCGCTCAGGAAACAAGGCACCCCACTCGGCAAAATGCCAGGGGGCGATAAGCTTAATAGCTTCAGGTCTTTGGCGTAGATTAATCAGTTGCATCACAGTGCTCTTGTGTTCTCGAAACAATAAAAAACCCGGCATCAGCCGGGTTTTATTTAAAAACAACGACTTAAATTATTCCACAGTCACAGATTTTGCCAGGTTACGTGGCTGGTCTACATCTGTGCCTTTGATAATGGCAACATAGTAACTTAATAACTGCAGCGGAATAGTGTACACAATAGGTGCGATCAGCGGATGCACGTGTGGCACGTTCACTACACGCTGAGTCGCGTCTGATTTAAAGTGGGCATTGGCGTCGGCGAACACATACAAAATACCACCACGGGCACGCACTTCTTCCACGTTCGACTGCAGCTTTTCCAGTAGTTCGTTGTTTGGCGCGACGACGATGATTGGCATTTGAGCGTCAATCAGCGCTAAGGGGCCATGTTTTAATTCACCGGCGGCATAAGCTTCAGCGTGAATATAAGAAATTTCTTTGAGTTTCAGCGCACCTTCCATTGCAATCGGATACTGGTCGCCACGGCCTAAAAACAGCGAATGGTGTTTATCGGCAAACTCTTCCGCCAGCGTTTCAATGCTACCAGCCAGCTTTAATGTTTCTTCCAGCTTGGCAGGTAAAGAACGCAGCGCTTCAACCATGTCTTTTTGCTGGGCAGCAGTTAAACCATTGTATTTACCAATGGCCAGCGTCAGCATAGCCAAACCAACCAGCTGAGTGGTAAAGGCTTTGGTTGAAGCCACACCAATTTCAGCACCGGCGCGGGTCATAAAGGCTAAATCAGATTCACGCACCAAAGACGAACCGGCCACGTTACAAATGGTTAAGCTGCCAACATAACCAGCTTCTTTGGCCAGACGCAGCGCCGCTAAAGTATCGGCAGTTTCACCCGACTGAGAAATGCTGACTAACAGGCTGTTTGGCTGCACAAAAGATTTGCGGTAACGGAATTCCGACGCAATTTCAACGTTACAGGAAATGCCACCTAAAGATTCCAGCCAATAACGGGCCACCATGCCTGAGTGATACGAAGTACCACAAGCCACAATTTGTACGTGTTTTACTTTTTTAAACAGTTCTGCAGCGCCGTTACCAAAGGTTTCGTCCAGCACAGACTCACTGCTTAAACGGCCTTCCAGCGTGTTGTTAATGGCATTTGGCTGCTCATAAATTTCTTTGAGCATAAAGTGGCGGTATTGGCCTTTGTCGCCGGCGTCATAACTGACGTTGGACTCATGCACTACACGGTCAACCGCCATACCGTCTTTATCAAAAATGCGCACTGTGGTGCGGGTAATTTCCGCCACGTCGCCTTCTTCTAAAAACATAAAACGACGGGTCACCGGCAATAACGCCAGCTGATCAGAGGCAATAAAGTTTTCGCCAATGCCTAAACCTATCACCAGCGGGCTGCCAGAACGGGCAACCACTAAACGGCTTGGGTCGGTTTTGTCCATTAAAACAGTACCATAGGCACCGGAGAATTGTTTCACCGCTTTTTGTACTGCGGCTAATAACGACTCGGCGGTTTTTAATTCTTCTTCCACTAAGTGTGCAATGACTTCAGTGTCGGTGTCTGAATTAAACACATAACCTTTGGCTTTAAGCATATCGCGCAGCGGGTTATGGTTTTCAATAATGCCGTTGTGTACTACGGAAATTTTGCCGGAAACATGAGGGTGGGCGTTACGCTCTGAAGGTTCACCATGAGTGGCCCAACGGGTGTGTGCAATACCGGTGCCGCCTGGGGTTGGCGTCAGTTTTACCGCGTCAGCCAACTCTTTGACTTTGCCTAAACGGCGAATGCGCTGCAACTCACCGCCCGGGCTAACCACGGCCACACCTGCTGAGTCATAACCACGGTATTCCAGGCGGCGTAAGCCTTCTACCAGAATGTCGACTACATCACGTTGCGCTACTGCGCCTACTATTCCACACATATTTACTCCGAAAATTCCGTATTGAGTTGCACAGGGGCACAAATCACTCTGACACCCTGCTGTTCTATTTGCCTTTTTGCCGTGTCGGGTAACTTGTCATCTGTTACCAGGATTTTTATCGACGTCCACGGCAGTTCGAGATTATGAATTTTGCGGCCGATTTTATCGGACTCAACCATCACCACTACTTCACGTGCCACCTCAGCCATTACCCGGCTTAAGCTGGTCAGTTCATTAAAAGTGGTAGTGCCGCGTTGTAAATCAATGCCATCAGCACCGATAAACAGCTGATCAAAATCGTAAGCGCGCAGCACTTGTTCCGCCAGCTGGCCCTGAAAAGACTCAGACTGAGCGTCCCAGCTGCCGCCGGTCATCAGTAATTTGGGTTCGTGTTCCAGTTCGCGCAGGCTGTTGGCAATAAACAACGAATTGGTCATTACCACCAGCCCCTGTTTTGCAGACAGTTCCGGTAACAAAGCGGCTGTGGTGCTGCCGCTGTCAATAATAATGCGGTAGTGGTCACGGATAAGGCCGGCAGCGGCTTTGGCCAGCGCCTGTTTACGGGCTGAAATTTTACCTGCGGATTCGGCCATTAGCTCTTGTGGTAGCGGCACTGCACCACCGTATTTACGCAGCAATAAACCGTTGTCTTCCAGCGCTGTTAAATCTTTTCGAATGGTGACTTCTGAAGTTTCAAACCGTAATGCCAGCTCATCCACACTGACTTCGCCCTGCTGATTCAGCAGCTCCAGAATAGCCCTGCGGCGTTGTTGGGTATTGCGTTTATTCATCAGCTTCCGCTTAAGTTTCGATTCGAAAGATAAACAACAAGAACGAAAGACATTCTATCTATTCGAAAGATAATTGCAAGACGAAAACAGCGGCTTTATGCAGGCCGCCGTTGTACCGGTAACAAAATACGGTAATACACGCCCTGGCCTGTTTCACTGCTGACATAGATGCTGCCGCCCAGTTGCGCTGTAACCAGATTGTAGACGATATGTGCGCCCAGGCCGCTGTTACCGGCACTGCGTTTGGTGGTAAAAAACGGGTCAAATAACCGTTTTAAGGTGTCACTGTCCATACCCACGCCATTGTCGCGGTATTCCAGCTGAATTTGCCCACCTTGCCGGCTCAGTTTTAAGGTGATTTTTGGCTCGGCCGGCAAATCTTCGGTAAATCCATGCTGCACCGAGTTCATCACTAAATGCGTCAACAACTGCGCCAGCGACCCTGCATCGGCATACAGGGTTAAACCTTCGTCACTGTCGAGCTGCCATTGGCAATGACAACGGTTCAGCTCAGGCTGCAACGACGCCATCACTTCCTGCAGATAAGCCGACAAATCAAATTCACGGGCGCCACTGGCCGACTTATCCACCGCCACCTGTTTGAAACTTTGAATCAGCTGCGCCGCCCGCTGAATATTACTACTGAGGATCTCTGCTGTTGCAGTGGCGGTTTCGAGAAAACGGTTAAATGCCTGCGCGCCAAGCTGTTGTTGCTGATGGGCTTTATTCACACTATTTAGTTCGGACTGCAGATGACTGACGGCTGTCACGCAAATGCCCAGCGGGGTATTCACTTCATGGGCCACACCAGCCACCAGACCGCCCAAAGAGGCCATTTTTTCCTGCATCACCAGCTGCTGCTGAGTTTGTTGCAACCGCGCCACTATATTGGCATTGGCCACCGCAATGGCAATATTGCTGGCCAGGGTGCGTACCAGATTCACTTGCTGTGGGCTAAAAGCAGCCTCTACCGGACTTTGGACTGTCATACAACCGATTTTTTCGTGATTGACCACCAAAGGCAAATACAACACCGACTGCATAGGTTCGCCCATCAGCGGCTGCGGAATTGCGCTGAGGAAGTTCAGGAAATCCTGCCGCTTTTGAATATTCATTTCGCGCTGCTGATTAAAACACACTGTCGCCAGGTGCTGCTCCGGTTGTAGCTTCAGCTCAAAGGGTGCCATCAGCCGGCCGTTTTCCAGCCAGTGGCTAAACTCCAGCGACTGACGTTCAGGCCGGTAAATACCAATAGCCAGCACATGCACATCCATAATTTCGTTCAGGTTTTGATGGCACAAAAACAAAATTTCCTGCAAATCCAGCGAAGCAGTAATTTGCTTGGCCAGCATTTGCAGCAAGGTCATATCGCGGTAAGAATCGGCCAACGCCTGATTTTGTGTTTGTAGCTCAGCAGTGCGGCTACTGACCACCTGCTCCAGCCAATTGCGGGTTTTGCGTTCGCTGCGCAGCCGGTATTGTAACAACAACCAGATGCTGCCAAATAACAACAGCAGCGCCGCCAGCTTGCTGTACCAGGTCAGCCACCAGGGCGGCAGAATACGGATCTGCACTTTGCTGACTGCAGCCTGATGCCAGTCCTGCCCCGGGCTTTTTGCCATCACTTCAAACAGATAATCATTGGGCGCCAGCCGGGTATAAGTCGCACGTCTGCTGTTGGCGTCTGTTTCTATCCAGTCCCGGTCAAAACCAACCAACCGGTAACGGTAGCGGCTTTGTTGTGGCTGCACATAATCCAGGGCTGAAAACTGCAGCGTAAACATATCCTGTTCGTAATCCAGCCTGATTTCATCGGCATACCCTATGGCTCTTTGTAATACCGCGTCAGGGCTGTTTTGTGGCCGTACTTTTTTGTTAAATAAATTAAAGCCGGTCAGCCGCACCGCCAGCGGTGCCGGAGTGGCAGGGAGCTTGGCCGGTGAATAATAATCCAGCCCCTGATTACCACCACGCAGATGCATGCCTTGTTGGTTCACCAGCCAGCTGCCAATCCAGGTGGTGGCCATAAAACCATGAGACTCACCAAACTGCACTAAATCCTGCTGTAAGCTGGTGCGGTACAACCACAAAAAGTGAAAAGCCTGCCGTAACTTTAAATCAGCATCTTCTGCGCCCAGATAGGACTTAAATCCTTCAATAAGGGTTGGATCCTGACTGTTTCTCAGCACTCTGTGATTGATATTTCCAGCCCGCACCCAGAGCTCACCAGCTTCCTGATAAATCAGCTGGATGCCATTAAAACGTAAACCTGCACTTTGACCCGCACCTTCACGCCAACTCTGAATTTTGCCGGTTGAATGCTGTAATCTGGAAATGCCCTGATCGGCATATCCTATCCATAAATCGTGATAACTGTCGGATTGCAAAGTGCTGATGGTATCGCTGCCAAGGCCGGTGTCGGATGCCGGGTCCTGCTTATAATGGCGAATCTGACCTGGCTTTAATAAAAATAATCCGTCCCCTCGGGTGCCTACCCAGAGTTGTTGTAATCCGTCTAAATACAACACACCAATATTCGGTTGATCAGGTTCGGCATTTAATGCAAAAGGTTGCCACTGGCCGCTTTGCCGGTCGAGCTGAAAAAGCCCGGTGTCTGTGCCTATCCAGATCACCCCGTCCGGATCCTGCAATACATGGCGCGCCAAAGTCGGTTTGCGTTTTACATTATCCGCGACCTGAATGGGCCAGCGTTTTACACTGGCAGTTGCAGCGTCAAACAGGGCAATACCGCCATCGCGATTGGCAAGCCAATATTTGCCGGACTGTGCTGGAGTAATGGCAAACACATCGTTATGCGCCAGCAAATTTGGGTTGCTAGGATCCGTGGGCAAAGAGCGAACTTGTTGCGCCATCGCCGATAAAGCAAACAAACCCGCCGGGCTTTGTAGCCACAAAGTGTCCTGGGTATCGAATAACAAACCGGTCAGGTTATTACTCTGGATTTGATAGGGCACCATAGGATTGGCTTTAAACTGCTGCCACTGCTGCTTTTCCGGCGGCAAGAACCAAAGACCCCGATCATAACTGCTGACCCAAAGCGAACCGTCAGCAGCAAAATCAAAGTCAGTGATCTGGCTCTGCGCCAATGATTGCGGTTGCCCAGGCATCACCCTGAGTTTGGCCGAACTGGGCTGATAATGATACAAACCACCGCCATAACTACCGAGCCAGATTTGCCCTGCTGCATCGGTTTTAATTGCTGTCACAGCAGCTGCAGTCAGAGCAGAGTTTTGTACCGTAAATAATTGCTTATCGAGCCGCTCTGGATGCCAGCGCAAGGCGCCACCTTTGGATTGACCACGACTGCGTAGGGGCGCATTGCCGGTGCCTATCCACAGATAACCGTCCAGATCACGCAGCAGCGTGTTGATGTACTGACCATCAATTTCACTGGCCACACCTGGCAACTGCACAGCTTCCAGTTCTTTGGTTTCGGCCAGCCAGCGGAATAAACCAGCACCATGGGTACCCACCCAGATTTCATGCTGGTTGTCTTGATACACAACACTGATTTCAACCTGCTGTGCCACACCACTGCCGCGCGGCAACGGAATACGGCTAAATTTTTCCGTCGCGGGGTCAAACAGATTCAGCCCCCCATAACGGGTGCCTATCCACAGCTGGCCGCGCTGGTCAACCAACAAACTGGAAATCCAGTCTGCTGATAAGCTGTTGTTGTCACTTGGACTAGAACGGAAAGTTTCAATTTCCTGACCATCATAACGGTATAAACCATGCTGAGTGCCAATCCAGAGAAACCCTTGTAAGTCCTGGGTCAGGGCTGTGGCCTGAGATAAACCGGGATGTTGGCGGGACAAATGAATAAATCGGCTGTAAACAGAAATTGGTTCTGCTGCTGTGCGGCCAACGGAGGCATTCACATTGTTTTGTGCCAGAAGTGGTGCGGCGAAGAACCAGCAACAGCAATAAACCAGTACCCACTTTAACCACATAGCCGCTCTGTTCCGACAACCTGATGTTAAAGTCTAGTATTGTTGCTTTTTGCCGGCGTCGCAATAGCTCAGTTACAGCATGATGACGGCTTTGACCAAAGAACAGCATAACAGCAACAACACCAGCGCAGCTGCCAGTAACAATACCCGTCGGTCGAGCGACTGATACAGCAGATAGTCGATACCAATCAGTACCAAACCAGGTAACAGCAGCAATAAAGTCAACATCAGCTGTACCGGCATCATCGTTTGCATCTCCAGCATGTTTTTCTCCCTGTTCCGGCAGTAAAAACTCAGACGGAAACCCTTGGCCGGATAAAAACAGCATAATTTAAATGAGAACTATTTGCAATAACTCAAAAAGGCTTGTATAGTTTCTGCCGTCAGGAAGACAAACCGTACTTGCACGGTTGACACAAGGATGAGACTCCACGGTGTAAATGCTTTTCTGCAGTTTGGGAGCAGGCCTGTACCTGCTCCCTTTTTTTGCCCGGTAAAGCAGAACAACAGGAGTAAGGCCAGGTTTTTGAAGCCGCCTGTTATAGCGGAGGATGATTATCCTGAAACTGCAACATCATTTGCAGTGTTTGCGCCACCAGCTGAAACTCAGCAAACTGGCGGTTGGTCAGCGCCCGTCCGGCGGCATCTGCATACAACAGCGCAAAAATCCGTTTTTCCACTTTTAAGGCAGCGACCAGACAATCCCCATCATGAGGTAACAACACCTCGAGCCGGCCTAATGGTTGTGACGTTGTGTTTTGCGTACGCCAGATGGGTTGTTGATGGGTGAGCAAGTCATGTAATAACTCACCTTTTTGCAATTTATCCAGCTCAATTTTTAATTGCTGACGCCACAACAAAGTGTCACGCCCTGCCACATAACGGGGTTCAAACGACTTACTTTTGTAGTCCATCAACATCAGGCTGACCCTTGGCAAGGCTGCACCTTCCTGCAGGCACAACACAGCGGAATGCAGAATTTTTGACAGATTGTCCTGTAGGCTGAACAACTTAAATAACATATTCAGATGGCGTACCAGCTCAAAGTCAGTCACTGAATATTGCGCTGTCACTTCCAGCACTTTTTGCCGGTCCGGCAATTGCGGCAGAATTTTATCGGCACCATAACTGCTGGCGACAACAGCAGCTTCGTCTGCCATCAGCAGAATTTGTTGTTGGCTTTCTTCGAGCTTTAAATGACACATCATGGCCAATTGCTGGCAGTTACGCGCCATCTGAGGCGAGGTCAGCCCTTGCATAATATGCTGACTGATACTGTCGGCCAGATTGATCACTGCGCTGATGGCATTGGCTTTTGCATTTGGATTCACCACATCCTGCAACATGTCTCCCAGCTTCCATTCTTTCACCAGCTCCCGGTTTAGAGTGTCGATGCCCACCCCCAGATATTTCATCGCTATAGCGTGCTCATCGTCCGGGTACAGATCACGCTCAACAATAAACTGTTCAGCGGCTGGCTCTCCGCTCGCCAATAAAGCCAGCTCAGCCACATGGCGTAATAAAGCGGCAATAAACACCTGCTCGCGTCTTTCGCTGTCCAGTTTAGGCACCATAGCGCGCGCCTGCACTGCAGCGTGAAAAGAGCGGGCCAGCCGTTGTAACAACAAGGTTTTTGGTTTGCCGGTGAGAAAACTGTCAATCAGCACACTGGCCAGTGTAATGTTTTTTACCTCAACAAAACCTATCTGCACTATCGCACGCGACACCGTTTGGATAGGTTTACTGGATCTGTTGTAGTGTACAGTGTTGGCCACCCGCAACACTTTGGAGGTCAGGCTGGCGTCACGCAAAATAATTTGTGCCAGATCATCTGCACTGCTTTCGGCACTGTCATTAAGCTGACACACCTCCAGCACCACACTCTGGATGGCCGGCAATTTGATTTGACCAAGCAACCGCATCCAGGCCGCCGGCCCTCTTACTTCAGCCATCTTAGCCTCCACAACACCGGCAGCGACACCTGGCCGGCAAATGACAATCTGATGTCAGTGTAGTGCCAGCTGAAGGCAAAACACAGCGCCAACAAAACTTGCCTGCACTGGTGTGACTGCAATAAGCGGCTGATGACGGTTTTAATGGGTGTCGCGTTCGGTTTTTTGCACCAGCACCCAGGGGGAAATCACCACAGCCCAGAGTTCAGTTTTTTGCTCATACCACTGCTGCGCCTCTGCAGGTTCTACCCGCGCTATCTGATGTTGTGCCAGCCAGCTGGCCACCTGGGTTTTATCATCCACAGCAAAAGCATAAGCCACATCCACCAGGTCCAGCTGCGCGCTCACCTGCAACACTGCGCCCGAAGCATAAAACTTTTGTAATTCCAGCCAGCTGATGCGGGCTGTTTCGGCGGTAATTTTGGTTTTCAGGACTTCGGGTTCGACTGCAAAATTTTCATTCATGCGTCTGACTCACTCTGATCACGGCGCCTGCTGGCGCCTGGGTTGTTATTCCGGCTCATCAGCCTGCTCTGACACCTGAGCTGCACTGAGCTCATGTTTTTTCAGCAGTTTATGAAAATCGGTTCTGTTACGCCCGGCCAGCTCAGCCGCACGGGTGACATTGCCTTCTGACATTTTCAGCACCCGCACCAGATATTGCCGTTCAAACTGATCGCGTGCTTCGCTTAAGGTTGGCCAGAAACTGCGGTTTTGCGCCAGCGCCTGCTCCACCAGCGCCAGACTAATCACCGGACTGCTGGTTAAGGCCACACATTGTTCCACCACGTTGACCAGTTGGCGCACATTGCCCGGCCACTGCGCCGTCACCAGCGCCTGCATCGCGTCTTCGGAAAAACGGTTCACCTGTACATGATGGCGCTCGCCACTTTGTGCCAGCACATGGCGCGCCAACAGCGGAATATCTTCAGCCCGCTCGCGCAGAGTCGGCAGCTGCAAATTCACCACGTTCAGGCGGTAATACAAATCTTCGCGGAAACTTTGTTCCTGCATCGCCTGTTTTAAGTCGCGGTGGGTGGCGGAAATAATCCGCACATCAATAGGAATAGACTTGGCGCTGCCAACGGGGCGGATTTGCCGCTCCTGCAGTGCCCTTAATAATTTCACCTGCAGGGGGAGCGGCATATCACCAATTTCATCGAGAAACAGTGTGCCACCGTCGGCTTCGCGGAATAAACCGGCGTGTTCAGTGACAGCACCGGTAAAAGCGCCTTTAGTATGGCCAAATAATTCAGATTCAAGCAGATGTTCCGGCAAAGCCCCGCAGTTAATGGCCACAAAAGGCCGGCGCGCTCTGGGGCTGGCCTGATGAATGGCCTTGGCCAGCAACTCTTTACCAGTACCACTGGCGCCTGTGATCAGTACACTGACGTCACGCTGCGCAACGCGGTAAGCCTGCTCCAGCACCTGTTCCATACTTTTACTGCGGGTCACTATGGCCTGACGCCATTCGTCTTTGCTCGGTACGTGCGACTGATGCACGGCTTTTTGCAGAATGTCCCTAAGCTCAACATTGTTCAGGGGTTTGGTTAAAAAACCAAAGACACCACGCTGCGTGGCGGCGACGGCTTCCGGAATAGAACCATGGGCAGTCATCAGTACCACAGGCAAACCCGGATTACGTTTGGCAATTTCGTCAAACAGCGCCATACCATCCAGCCCAGGCATGCGCAGGTCACTAAGCACTACATCCACCGGATTTTTTGCCAATAAAGTTAAGGCGGTTTCAGCACAGTCGGCGCTAATCACCTCATAACCTTCACCTTCCAGTCGCAAGGTCATCAACCGCAGCAGGCTTGGATCATCGTCAACCAACAATAAACGGGCGTTGTTACCACTCATGTTTAACCTCCGCCATTCTGGTTCAGCTTGGCTTCGATCTGGGTCAGAGCGTCTATTTTCTTCTGCAGATCAGCATTTTGCTTTTGCAAACGGTCCAGATTGTCTTGCTGTTGGCCATTGAGCCGGCCCAGCGCTTTGACTGCCGACTCCGACTCCAGCAGTTTCTGGTTGTAGGCGTAATCCCAGCGCAATAACTCGGCCAGCCCTTTAGGTAAAGAGGTTAGTTGTTCACCCAGCTGCATCTGCGCTTTAAAACGCACGGCATAAGGGGTGTCGGGGTGAATACGGATCAACAACTGCTGCAAATTGCTGACCGCAGAAGGGGCCAGCTCTTTACTGAGCGCGTCACGTTGCTTGCCATTCATGGCAAGCAACTCACTGCGAAACTTTGCCCAGGCCGTTAAACTCAGCGCATCGTCGCTGATCGCCAGCACGGGTTTTACCGGCTCTGGTGCCTGGCGTGGCAACTCCACCACTTTTTCTGGTGCCGGCAAGGGTTTGTGCACCACAGGCAGTTGCACCGGGCCACCCTGACATCCTGCCAGCAACACAGTTCCAGCCAGCACAGACCATAACTTCATAACGATTCCTCAACCAAAGGTAAACGGATGCGGATACACACATCGGCATAATTCACATCAACAATTTCTGCCAGGCCACCGAGTAAACGGGCGCAGTCGGCCACAATAGATAATCCTAAACCTGACCCCTGCACTGCATCAAAACGCGGCGCCGTGCCCCGCTGGAAAGGTTCAAACAGTTTAGCCCGCATTTCTGCCGGAATAGGAGTACCGTTATTGGCAACATCAAGCAACATAAACTTGTCATGTTGTTTTAAGATCACCCACACCGGACTGCCTTCAGCGCCATAGGCTTGGGCGTTGTTAATCAGGTTGTCCAGAATACGGCGGAACAACATGGCGTCGGTATAAATACGCGGTAACTGACAATCCAGCTCGATATATTGCTGACGTTGCTGTAACGACAACGCATGGTCATTAAAACAACTTTGCAGCAGCTGTTGGCTGTCATGCCAGCCAAACTCCGGCTTGGCCTGTTGTAATAACCTGTTGTAGTCCAGCAGCTGTTCGGTCAGCTGACTGAGCCTATCGGCACTGCCATTTAATAAGGTCACCACTTCCATCTGCTGCGGATTTAAACTGCCCACCAGCTGCTCGGACAACAAAGCACAACCTTCGCGGATGCTGGACAACGGGGTTTTTAATTCGTGAGAGGCATGGCGCAATAAAATCAGCCGCAGCGCTTCGAGTTGTTGTAAACGCGACGCCAGCCAGCGCAGCTGCTCACCCAGCTCGGTCAATTCGCGTGGCCCTTCCACTTTTTCATTTGGAAAATGATGACTGGCCTGACCGACAGAGCGGATCATGGTATCCAGCTGTTTAATAGGTGAAGCAATACGGGCCGACGCCCAGAGCACCAGGAATAACGTCAGAATCACCAGCGCCACACTTTGCCACGCCAGCTGGTTTTGTGCGTCCACCACATAATTTTGTTGGGTTTGCAGCCGAAGTTCTAACAGCTTCCAGGTTTGTTCAGTCAGCTGTGCCTGATTTTGCCGCAGCGCCAGCAGCACAGGCGACAACTCTTCAATACTGCTTTGCGGATACACCTGCAACAAAACCGCCAGCTGCCGCTGTTGTTGTTCACACAACTCTTTGGCATTCAGATTCTGACAAACGGTATCCAGCATTTGCTGATAATTGCGCAGATGGGTGCCAGCCAGCTTTGCCAGCGCTTCGGTGCGTAAAATACTGAACTGACGCACTGCCCTTTCAATATCAACCACCAGATTTTGCATGTTTTCTGTCACTTTAACGCTGTCGACCGAGTTCTCAGCTTCCACCACTGCATAACGGCTGACATCAGATAAAGCACTGTTACTTTGCCACAGCAGCACGCCCAACGGGATTAACGCCAGAAAAAAACTTAATAAAATAAATTGCCTGAGTGACGCAGGCTGAAATGGCATACGCATAGAAGCCAGTGCTCCGGAACAAGGGAAGCCAACAAAAGCCTATCATAACGGATTTAACGGTGCGGCCAAACCTAATCAGAGAACTGCGCTGAAAAACAAAGATTTAGCCTGAAATCTGGCATAAAAAAGGCCGGTATAAAACCGGCCTTTTCAAGATTTGTATACTGATGCCCCAGCATCAGTGGAACTTAAGCGCGAGCAGCAACACCAGCAGCACGGGCTTTACGGATTTTGGCAGACTGACGGGCATAAGCATCAGCAAACTGCGCTTTTTCCAACTGACGAACAGCAGTACCGTTCAGGTCAATTTTGCGTAAGTAAGTAACAAACACTAAAGCATTAATCACGAAGAATACGGCTGCTGCGATTAAAAATGTGTCCATGGTGTACCTCTGTCATGTTGCCAGTCGTCGGACCGGGCTTAAATTTTTTCACTACACTGCTTGTTTCATCAGGTAAAAAACGGAAGTGGAACCTTGTGTATCACTTGCGTTATTTACCTGGACAATCTGTTTAATGCAGGCGTTGTGCCAACTTTTAAAATTTATTTTTTATTGATTAATATCAACATCTTAAAATACAGTCGAGCACAAAAATAATAAGAACACCTGAAACTGACCAGATGATCTGTTGCTAATTAGCGACAGCGTTCTGCAGCCATAGAAAATATCTATGTTATTCAACATGTTAGCATGTATCTTTTTTGCGACACTTAACCGAGAATTTTGCGAACCTATGTTTTTAAGTTATTTTTCAACAACTTAAAAACATAGGTTTCAGAGGGGCAGATGCAGACTTAACCGGACACGTCGGCCCGCTGCTGCAGGAATGGTATTGATGGTCTGGCCAACAAACTCGGGCTGATAAATATCTTCATCCAGCAGATTGGCCACATAAAAACGCAGCTCAGCACGTTCAGGCAAAGCGGCAATCGCAGTGAATGGCAGGCGCCAGTGTAAGTCGAGGCTGTGATAAGCATCAGCCGCCGGGTTCAGCAATAACCTGTTGGGGTTACGCACTGCAATGTCGGTGGCTGTTCCGGTGTAACTCCACAACAGCGTCAGGTTGCCATAAGACCCGGGCAAGGCCAGTTCGACCGAAGATTTTGCCAGCCAGTTGGGCACTGTGGTGAAATCTGTGATCTGATTTACTTTATTCTGCTGGTAAGTTACCGCTGTGCTAAATCTGACGTGCTCGGCCCACTGCTGCTGCGCTTCAAGCTCAATGCCCTTTAATTGCATCTGGCCCTGATTGACAAAATCAATCACCCTGTCCGCCGCCCTTTGTCTGCTGATCAGGTCACGGGCTTCACTGTGAAACAGCGTCATCGCCAGATTTAACTGTGAGTTTTGAAAAAACCACTGCAGATCGGTACTGTCTATTTGTTCGGCCAATAATGCCGGGTTACCGCGCAAACCGCCGGTGATTTGGCCGGCAGCATTACGCAGCACAATATTAAAATCGGTTTCCACTGCATAAGGGTCACGATAAGCGCGCGCCTGTAACAGCTTCAACCCCCATTGTTCTGTCAGCTGCCACACCAGGCCGAACCTGGGCAACCAGTCGCTGCCGCTGCGTTGACTGCGGTTAAACTGCACGCCGGATGACAGACTGAAGTTATGGAGCAGTTGCCAATCGGCCTGCAGATAAGCGGTGTCTCTTCTGTTATCAGTATCAGGTACAGGTGCTGCCGCCAGGCCAGCTTTGGTACCGAAGTTTTGCCACCAGCGGGCAATACCGCCTTGCCACTTCCAGTTGGGGCTGGCCTGCCAGTGTTGATCCAGCTCCAGCAGTAAGTCGTTGGCATAAGCGTCGTAGTTGTAATGGGAAAAATCCATCCGCGCCCAACTTAAACTGCTTTGTAACCAGCTGTGTTCTTGCTGTTGCCACTGATGTTGCAGCGCAATATGCTGACGACTGCTATCCACTTCCCGCTCGTCAGGTGCTATACCGCCACTCCAGTTGGTGGCGGCACCAAAAAAATCCTGCTGACTGCGGGCAAAGTTCCAGTCCAGTTGCCACTGCTGATAACTGGCAGAAGCAAAAAGCCCGAGGTTTTGCTGACCATAGTCAATCTGGCGCCACTGCCTGTTATTGTCATAAGAAGCAAAAGGCCAGCCGTCATCCTGCTGTAATTTTGCGGCAAGATTGACAACCCAGTCTTGCTGCTGCAAATGGCCGGCCAGGCCGGCGCTTTGTTGTCCTTGCTCGCCAAACCCCAGTTGCAGCTCAGGCGCAATCTGTTTGGCTGTCACCAGGTTAATCACGCCCACATAAGCATTAGAGCCATAAAGCACAGAGCCTGGGCCACGGATAATTTCAAGTCGTTCAATGGCCTGCAGCGGAAAAGCGTTATAGATAGCAAAGTTAATACCGCCGGAATAACTCTCACGCAGTGGGCGGCCATTTAGTAATAACAACACATGATTGTCGGCGTGGGTCAGCAGATTTCCGCGGATAGAAGCGACATTACGCGGGAAAAAATGCGAACCTGTCATATAAAAACTGCTGACCTGCTGCAACAGTTGCTGCAGGTTTTCAGCCCCCAGATTGCGGATACGGCTGGCGTCCAGCACTGTCATTACCGCCGCAGCGCTGCTGAGGTCTTGCTGGTATTTACCGGCCGTCACCACGGAGACTTCAGCCAGTTCTTCCAGCGATAATTCAAATAAGTCTGTACTGTCTTGGGCTATGGCGGTGCCGGCAAAGAGGCAAAGGCTGAACACAGGAAAAATTCGCTGCAGTTGATGCATATTGACACTGATTGACTAGACTCTGTTGTAAATAGCAGTTTAGGAATCAGTATCTTAAATGACAAGGCGGTCTGAAATTAAAGTTAAATCACAGCTCAGAGCGCCCAAAACCCGGACGTTATTTGTGTTGCTGGCAGGCTTTTGTCTGGCTCTGTCCGGCAAAACCGCCGCCGAATCTGCCCTGGATAAACAAAAATTTATCGGAGTACAGGCTGCTTATATTTTTAACCTGGCCCGTTTTGTTCAATGGCCGGCACTTAACAGCAGTACTTTTCAAATTTGTCTGATAGGTGAATTGCAACAAAAACTGACCACGCAGCTGCAACAAGGCACCAAAGATAAAACCATTCAGGCTTTACCAGTGCAGATCCTGGCCATCGATCCGGCTCTGTTGTCACTGGCCGAGGCCGAACAACAACTGCAGCAATGCCGGGTGCTGTATCTGACCGCAGATCCAGCCGAAACCGGCTGGGCTTTGCTGGCACAACTGAAGCAACCTCAGATTTTGCGTATTGCCGCCCCCCAGGTCACCAGCCAGCATTTTTCGCAGGTGAACCTGGTGTTTGAGCAAGGCCGGATTTTATTGTATCTGAACAGTGACAGCCTGCAGCAGTCGGGTTTGCAGATAAATCCGGCGTTATTGTCTATTGCCAGACAAAGGACAAAATCATGAAAAAAGTGTCGTTTCAGCACAAAGTATTCTGGGGTTTTGTGCTGGTGGCCTTATTAAGCCTGGGTCTGGTGGTGCTGCCGGTGCTGTGGAATATCAGTAATCAGTTTCAGTTGCAACTGGAAGCCTATAACAGATCCCAATCCAAAGTCCTGGCCGATATGAGCGCCGCCGCCATGATGTTTGATCAGGCGGATAGCGCGTCGTCGTTATTACAGTCACTGCAACAATCCCCCGATATTCTGCGGGCGGCTTTATATAAAACCGATGGTGACCAACACCGGCTTTTTGCAGCTTTTGGCCCTGAAGCCCCGGCGCAGATCAACCCGGCGCACTATATTCACCCGGTACGGCAGCAAGGCATGTACCGGCTGCTGACCCCTGTGACACTGGATGACAATGTTATTGGTTATTTGTTGCTGGACAGCAACTTACTGCCGATGGAGCAAAAACTCACCCAAAGTTATCTGCTGGTATTGACCACAGTGCTGATTGCCATAGTGCTGGCCAGCTGGCTGGCATTAAGACTCAGCCGCACCCTGTTACAACCGCTCAGCGATCTGCGGGCTGTTACCAGTTCTATTGCCGATACCAAAGATTACAGCCGCAGGGCTCAGCTGTCGGATGACCCTGAGCTGGCGATTTTTATCCGCTCTTTTAACAGCATGCTGGACGTCATCCAGCAATTTAATCAGCTGCAACAAGACAAAGAACAACAAATTCTGGAACTGAACAAAACGCTGGAACAAAAAGTGGCCGAGCGCACAGCACAGCTGGAACATAGCCTGAACGACTTAAAAAATACCCAGAGTGCGCTGGTAGAACGGGAGCGTTTGGCCTCTTTGGGTGGGCTGGTGGCAGGCGTCGCTCATGAAATTAACACCCCTGTTGGCGTGGCCATGACAGCTGTGACCCATTTAACTTACCTGACACAACACCTCAATGACGAAATGCAGGATGGCACCTTAAGTAAATCCGGCTTGCTGCGGCATATTGCAGATCTGAACGAAAGTGCGTTGATTATTCTGAAAAATCTGGAGCGGGCCGCCGAGCAAATCCGCAGTTTTAAAATGGTGGCTATTGATCAGTCGACCGAAGAAGCACGCGAGTTTTATTTATTGGAATATTTGCAAAGTATTGTGTTGTCGCTGCGGCCACAGCTTAAAAAAGGCGCTTATCAGGTGAAACTGGATGTTGACCCCGGGCTTCAGCTGTACAGTTTTCCCGGTATTTATTCGCAGATTTTTACCAACCTGATTATGAATTCGCTGATCCACGGTTTTGCCGGGCAAAATCAGGGCGAGATCCGTATTGAAGCTCAGCTGCAGCCCAATTATTTACAGCTGAATTATTACGACAACGGCAAAGGCATAGATCCAAAAATTAAACCTAAATTGTGGGACCCTTTTGTGACCAGCAACCGTCAGCAAGGCGGCAGTGGCCTGGGCACTTATATTCTGTATAACTTAATTACCCAGGCACTGAAAGGCCGGATTGATCTGGTGGAAGATGTGCCTAAAGGGGTGCATTTTGCGTTATTGATCCCACTGACTGACCGTAAAATTGGGATAGACCAGCACAACGACCAGGCTTAAGGCCCATGCAAGAGTAGCTGGCAGCGCCATTACAGCGCAGCCATGGAACAACCAACAGCTGGTTAATAAATAAAACCGTATTTACGCGCTACCTTGTCAAAATATTCCAGGCACTGTTTGGCATATTCGCGTTTTTCCACATAACTGCCCGGGAAAAAACTCTTTTTAAAACCATAAGCGACTATGTCTTTTAAGCGTTTGAGCGGGATATCAAAGTTATCCACCGCCAGCTGATATTCACGGCTGACCGTGGTATTGGACACCAGACGGTTGTCGGTACAAATCACAGTCGCCATGCGGTTTTCCAGCATATCGCGGAACTTATGCTGTTTAATGTCGGTAATAGCCGGATTGGTTTGCAGGTTCGAGGTCAGACAGACTTCGATGGCAATACGTTTATCGGCAATATAAGAGGCTAATTCTTTGATATAACGCTGTTTATCGGTGATTGTCGGATCCTGAATCATCTCAGGAATAAACATCGAATAACCATGGCCAATACGGTCGGCATAACATTCGGTAATGGCTTCAAACACAGATTCAGCACCATAAGCTTCACCGGCATGCAGGGTTTTTAATAAAAAGTGCTGATGGGCATATTCATACACTTCTTTAAAATTATGCGCCGGATAACCGGATTCCTGTCCGGCTAAATCCAGTGCCACTATCGGCAGCCCCTCTTCGTCACGCAAACGCACACTGGCGCGTACCAGTTCCATCGCAGCAAGTTTAATCACCTGCATAGGTTCAAAATCGCGCATCAGCTGGAACAAATTGGTGTAATAAGGTGAAAAACCTTTGTCGCCAAACATCCGCATAGCGCAGTTGATAATGCCATAAGCAAAAGGGGGTTTGTCACCGGCAATTACCGCAGCCTGTTGATTATATTCAGTTTGCGCCTGCTTTAAGCCGTTATTCACCGCATGCATCACTTTGTCAAAGTCAATACCGGCCGGTAAATCAATCAGCAACTGGGGAGCAAAACGCACTTCGATGTAATTGACACCTTCCTGCTGGTTATCAATGGCCAGCTCATAAGCGGCCTGCTGCAGGTTTTCCATATTTCGCAGCACACCACAGGTGTACTGGAAACAATGCAGGTATTCACCAAGGTTGTTATAAGACTCTTTAAACACCAGCTCTTTTAAACCGGCCACAGTGTTGGATGGCAGCTGTAACTTACTGCGTTTGGCCATCTCAATCAGCGACTCTAACCGCAAACTGCCATCGAGGTGCAGGTGCAGATCAGACTTTGGCATTTCTCTAATAAAATCAGCGGAATAAAACGGCATTTGATGGGCTCTTTGCATAACAGAACAGGTTTTTAGTTATAGCAGCTGGCCGCATCGGGTGCGATAGCAAAAATTTTGTTTTGTAGGAAGTATGAGATTTTTAAGGGATGTAAAACAATAAGCGGGAATAAATGGTGCCCGGGGCCGGACTTGAACCGGCACGCCCTTTCGAGCGAGGGATTTTAAATTAAAGCCTTGATCCTGAAACCCGCGCCCTGTATGGTTTGTAGCGCCACGCTAAAAACTATAACAGAAACTATAACAAATCGGGTATAACAGTATGAGCTTTAAACACCCCACGGAAAGAGCCTTAATTTATAAACAGAAAGGCTCAAACAACTGGTATATATCTTACTATAACCATTTGAACCAACGCAAGCAGATCACCGCCAAAACTGATAATTTAGAACTTGCTAAAAAGAAATTAGAGGAAATTCTACTTGTTCAAAAATTAATCAAAGATGGAACAATTAACCCTTTCGAGACAGGAACGACTAAAACGGTCGATTTTTGCTGTTTTAAGACCATTCAGGAACTTCAGGCCGAAAAGCCACAAAAGTCTGTTTATAGCGCTTATATCAGACATTTAAAACTAATTGGCGAGACTTTCAAAGGTTTATCAATTAGGGAATTAGACAAATTAAAACTTAAAGAACTATTCCGAGATCCTTTGTCTGAAACTCAGTTAAGAGTTAGAAAAACAGCGCTAAAACATCTATTTGAATATGCTATGGATGGGCGATATATCGACCAAAAGCCAGAAATTCCCGACGGTAAAATAAAAGGTCAAGAGATATTCCGAGAGTCAATTACAGAAGAACAATACAACTTTTTAATTCAGAGATTTAGATTAAAGTCATTATCTGAAAATGACGAAAGGAAAAGGCTTAATGCTGAATTACTTTGTAATATGATTATGGTGCTTTACAAGACTGGCATGAGGTTAGGAGAAGCGGCAAATCTAAGGCACGAAGATATAAAACTTGCTTATGACCAAGCGAATGATACATATAAATTATTTATAGACATAAAAAAGTCAAAAACGACCAGACGAACAATATTAGGAGATTCTGATCTAATTGACATAATGTATATTCCAGAGGAAAAAGACAAAAATAAACTAATTTTTGGAATTAATAATAAAGTTATTGATTTTTCTGGAATATTACAGCGAGATCGTGAATATAACTTAGAGTTATACAAGGCTAACGGATTAGATAATTTTGTTATTTATGAATTAAGACATTCATTTATAACAAGAAAAATCAGAGAAAAGAAAAGTCTTATATATCTGGCTCAACACTGCGGGACAAGTGTTAAAATGATCGAGAAACACTATTTAGATCATATTGTTGCTGAAAATTACGAAAATATTTATAACTTTCATCAAAGCGAATACTACATAACGCATATACAAAATAGGGACAGATTAAGTCTTGAATGGAACGAGTAATTTTTTTAACTGAGTAATGGCTACGCCATTATTTATTTTTTGCGTTTCTAACAGCAGCAGCGCGGTAGCTTTTAGGCTTAGGCTTAGGTTGATCAACCTTTGCTTTTAGTTTTTCATAATTAGCCATTGCAGCTGCTCTTTGTTCATCTGTTCTATCGTCACTAACTGATACTAATTTTGGTCTTTCAGGTTTAGCTTTTTCTATCTCAATACCTGCCGCTATTTTATCGCTTATAAGTAATTCAGGCTCTACCTGCTGCGTTGCTTCGTGTTCCTTAATAGTCATTAAAAAACTTTTTATTTCGCTTTGCTGTGCTGTTTTGTGTGTCTCTACCGCTAATTTAACAACCTTATCAGCATTTTCGATCTGCGCTGGTTCTGGTTTATCTTTCACTGACAAAACACCTTTAAATATATTCCCTATAGTAGATAAAAAACTTTTAGCAGGTTTTGGTTGTTCCATAGCGTCAGTAAATCGCTTTTTATAACGCTTTACCGTATCACTAAGCCAAACCATCAAGACCTTGTTTAATTCGCTTTGGTGCTTATCCATTCGCTTTTTCCAAAGCGGGGTATTTTTACCGATATTTTCAGGGTCTGGTTCGTAGGTTGATCTATCTAAACCAAAATGCTTTTTATATTGAATATCAATGACTTTTTGAATAGCGAATTTAGTTTTGTGTTGTGTTAATTCCTTACGGAATCGACCATCAACAACATTGCTAATTAAAAAATGGAAATGCCCATGTTTAGGTGGTTTTTCTCTATGTAAGACACTAACGCAATACTTTTGAAGAAGTGATGCTTCAACACCTAAAACCTTGGCAATACCCTTAACAACTTCACCAGTAATTGTTATGGCTTGTTTATCTGTAATGGCTAAATCACCTGGTGGGCCAAATACAAAACTCGTTGCATAATTCTTATATGAGGATCGGTCAGGTTTTCCAGACTTAACCAATGCCTCAGCTCTTTCAGCAAATGCCAGATCAAAACTCTTACCATAGAAAACTTTTTTTATATCACTTTCTAAATGGTTTTCATGTTTATTATTTAGCAAATATGTTTTATGTCTATCAATACTATCTACTTTAATTTGTTCTACTTTTACAACCCAGTTTTTTATCATAATTATTTTATTTTGTTAATTTATAAGTAACATAAATAATAATTAAGTCAAGCGTCCTAGCGATATCCTGTTTTTATTGTTTTTAATACCATTTTTTTATTGTCAAGATAGGACGGTCTTACGACACGATCCTACTTGTAAGGGGGATACCCCCTTAACCCCAACTTGCCTTTGGCAAGTTTAAAAGCATAAAAGCAAAAGCATTTTGAAGCGTCTGATCTATTCGCTGGCTTGATCTATAAATGCGCGGCGGTGTGCTTTATGCACCGCCATAAGCGCATTAATTAAATAAGAGCGTAGCGATTATTTACCAGAGTAATAAATGGCCGTTAGGCCAGCAAGTAATCAAATAACTTCTGTAATCAAATGAGCAATCAAATATTGTGATCTATTTAATGATTGCATTTTATATGTAAACATAGAATTAAGAGATTGATTTAAAAAAGTCTTTATTTTGCTGGTTTTTTTTAACCAAGCATTGACACTGAGTGACACATTAACGGGCGCACTTTTAACAAAAAAAGCCCTGAAGCCTTTATTTTTTAAGGCTTGTAGAATGGGCAATAATATTGGATTGTCACATTAATGAGAATTTTTTTACACAACTATTGACAAATGATTTTTATATAATACGTTAAAATAAAAGAGGTTTATTATTATGAATAATTCAATAAAAGAAAGGACAAAAAAAGACGTAAGATTTAAAGAATATGCTTTTAAGACTGATGAAGATGGAAATAAAATACCTTTAAAGGTTAATAAAGAAACTGGCGAATACGAGGAAAAAAACCCACCATTCATCCAGCTGTACAAGCAGTATACCCCATTGATCAGGAAGTTAATAAAGACCAACCCGTTAGCCGCTCAAATCTTTATGTTTTTTGTTGAAAATATGGATGGCACTAACGCAATTATAATATCGTACCAAGCAATGGAAGAAATATTTGAAGTTTCAAGAAGAACAATAAACAGAGCAATTAAAGAACTTAAAGACAATAAATATATTGACATTCAAAAATCAGGAAATATGAACATTTACTGTATCAATGCGGCGTTAGTGTGGCAGCAGAGCAGGAAAAAGATCAAATTCGCCAAATTCAAAGCAACGGTTTATATTTCAGAGACAGAACAAACGAGAAAAGTTTTTTACTCAGAAATAAAGTCTAATAAACAGCCTTAAAGAGCTAATACAGGCTATTTTAAGCCTTACCCCTATCTTACCCCTTCAAACAGTCAAAAAGTCGCTTAACGGCGATTTTAGACGTTCTGTTATAGCACCAGCAAAACTATAACAAACTATACAGTAAAATATTTGTAAATTAGAAAAATAATATATAAAGATTCAGAAATTAAAAAACCCTTTAAAATAAAGGGTTTAATAATGGTGCCCGGAGCCGGACTCGAACCGGCACGCCTGTTAAGGCGAGGGATTTTAAATCCCTTGTGTCTACCGATTTCACCACCCGGGCAGAGTCATGTGTGCAGAAAGCACTGGCAGAACGGCGCGCATTTTAAGCCTGAGTCCGGCAAATTGTCATGTTATTTTTGTCATTTCCGGCAAAAAAATGTCAGTTTGTTGTTTTTTCCGGCAAAAACCAGCAAAAAATAGCGGCGGCAAAGCTGATGATCCTGCTGGATAAGTTGAGAAAACAGCCGGAACTGCCCAAAATAAAACCAGCTGGTTTGGCCATCTATACTGTTGCATTTCCAAAAGTACCGTGATATTACTAAAAGCATCAACCCAAGCGGTGCAGAATTAACCAGAATTTTTATGAACAACCAGAACCCTGTAAACGCCATTATGCTTAACCTCCTCGTGCTCCTACTCAGGCCACGGGGTTTTGTGCATTGGTAATACAGGTTTACCTGAACCAGCAAAAACCCCGTGCCACAGGCCGGGGTTTTTTGTTACCTCCAGGTCTGATAACGGGATAAAAAATCAGCGACAGAGGAACAAAGTATGAGCGGCCAAGACAAAATCTGGATTTTTGATACCACCTTAAGAGACGGCGAACAGGCGCTGCGCGCCAGCTTAAGTCATAAGCAAAAAATCCAGCTGGCGCACGCCATTGCCAGGTTAAATGTCGACGTGATGGAAGTGGGTTTTCCGGTGTCATCCCCCGGCGATTTTGAATCTGTGCAGGCGATAGCCCAAAGTGTCAAAGGTCCAATTATTTGTGGTCTGGCCCGCGCCGTTGCCGCCGACATTGAAGCCTGTGGCGCCGCGTTAAAAGACGCCGAACGCCGCCGTATTCATACCTTTATCGCCACCTCACCGCTGCATTTACAATACAAATTACGCCGCACTTTAGAACAAGCCACCGAACAAGCCGTTGCCGCCATTCAGCTCGCCCGCCGTTTTACCGACGACGTGGAGTTTTCCTGTGAAGACGCCGGCCGCACACCCATCGACGATTTGTGCCGTATTGTTGAAGCCGCCATTAAAGCCGGTGCCCGCACCATTAATATTCCGGATACTGTGGGTTACACCATTCCGAATGAGTTTGCGCAAATTATCACTGGCCTGCGCAACAAGGTACCAAACATCGATCAGGCCATTATCAGCGTGCATTGCCATAACGACTTAGGTTTAGCGGTGGCCAACAGCATCAGCGCTATTCAGGCCGGTGCAAGGCAGATTGAGTGCACCGTCAACGGCATTGGTGAACGTGCCGGTAACTGTTCGCTGGAAGAAGTGGCGATGATTATTAAAACCCGCGCTGATGTATTGCCGTTTTACACCGACATTAAAAGCACCGAAATTTACCGCTCCAGCCATCTGGTCAGTCAGATTTGCCATATGCCGATTCAGCCAAACAAGGCCATTGTCGGCGAAAACGCTTTTGCCCACAGCTCAGGCATTCACCAGGATGGCGTGTTAAAAGCACAAAACACTTATGAAATTATGTCGCCTGAGCAGGTTGGCATTCGCCAAAACGAATTAAACCTGACGTCGCGCTCAGGCCGCGCTGTGATTGCGCACCGTTTAGCCGAATTAGGTTATGGCAAAGAAGATTATGATTTAGAACAGATTTATAGCGCCTTTGTGGCCTTGGCTGACCAAAAAGGCCGGGTTTTCGACTACGACTTAGAAGCTTTGGTGTTTTTCCAGAATCTGCAGGATGACGATGAACATTACCAGTTGGAGTTTTTAAGCTCCAGCACCCACACCGGCCATGTGGCCAGCGCCACTGTTGGCATCAAAGCAGGCAACGAAGTGTTCACCGAAGCGGCCACCGGCAACGGCCCGGTGGAAGCAGCATTTTCGGCCATTCACCGCATCGCCAAACTGGATGTCAAAATGGTGGATTACAACTTACAGGCCAAAGGTGAAGGTGAAAACGCTTTGGGTCAGGTCGACATTATTGCCGAATATCAGGGGCGCCGTTTTCATGGTGCAGGTTTGGCTACCGACATAGTGCGCTCTTCAGTTTTAGCCTACGTGCACGTATTGAACCTGATTGAGCGCAGCAAACGCATTGATGCTGTTAAACAAGCACGCAAACAGGCCTGAATCAATCAGCTTGAATAACCCGATTTCAGAACAAAATTGAACCAGAGAACAAAATGAAAACTTATAAAATTGCAGTATTGGCCGGTGACGGCATAGGCCCAGAGGTGATGCAGGAAGCATTAAAAGTGCTGGAGGTGGTGTCCGATAAATTTGGTTTTGCCATTCAGACTGAAGCGGCCTTAGTGGGCGGCGCCGCTATTGATGAACATGGGCAAGCCCTGCCCGCCACTACTCTGGATTTATGTAAACGCAGCGATGCTATTTTATTTGGTTCTGTTGGTGGCCCCAAATGGACCAGCCTGCCACCGGCACAGCAACCGGAGCGTGCTTCGTTATTGCCCCTGCGTAAAACCTTCGATTTATTCTGCAATTTACGCCCGGGCAAAATTTACCCGGCCTTTGCCGAATTATCGCCGTTACACCCACGCACCAGCAGTCAGGGCATGGATATTTTGTGTGTACGCGAACTCACCGGCGGCATTTATTTTGGTGAAAAAGGCCGCTCGCCAGACAGCGCTTTTGATACCCAAACCTATAGCGTGAAAGAAATTGAGCGTATCAGCCGGGTTGCTTTTGAAGCTGCAACCAAACGCAATCACAAAGTGACATCTATTGATAAGGCCAATGTGCTGGCCACCTCGGTGTTGTGGCGTGAAGTGGTTGAACGCGTTGCCAAAGATTATCCGGGCGTTGCGCTTGAACATATGTATATCGACAACGCCGCTATGCAGCTCATTCGGGCCCCCAAGCACTTCGACGTGCTTTTGTGCGACAACCTGTTTGGCGACATTTTATCCGATGAAATTGCCGCCATTGCTGGCTCTTTGGGTTTATTACCATCCGCCAGCTTAAACGGCTCCAACTTTGGTTTGTATGAACCGGCCGGTGGCAGCGCACCTGATATTGCAGGCCAGGGCATTGCTAACCCTGTGGCCCAAATTTTATCGGCCGCTTTATTACTGCGCTTTAGCTGTGGTGAGGAAGCCGCAGCACGCGCTATTGAGGCCGCAGTTGAACAAACTTTAGAGCGCGGCATTGTTACCCGCGATATCAACCCACAATCCACTTACAGCACAAGCGATATTGGCAATGCCATAGTTAACGCTATTCGCGAAGGAGCATAAAAATGAGCCGCACTCTTTCTCAGAACCCTGCTGAGCAGCAAACAGGTAAAACCCTGTATCAGAAAATTTATCAAAGCCATGTGGTGGGCGCGTTAAATGGCAGTACCGACTTATTGTTTGTTGACCGTCACCTTATTCACGAAGTGACCAGCCCGCAGGCGTTTTCCGGTTTAAAACTGGCTGGTCGCAAAGTACGGCGGCCGGATTTAACCTTCGCCACTATGGATCACAACACCTCAACCCAGGTGCGCAGCTACGACGCTGCAGGTGAAACTTCCCGTAAACAGCTGGAAGCCTTAGCGGCCAACTGCGCCGAACATGGCATTGAATTGCTGGATTTATATCATCCGGATCAAGGCATAGTGCATGTGATAGGCCCAGAGCTGGGTTTAACCCAACCTGGCATGGTGATTGTGTGTGGCGATTCCCATACCTCCACCCATGGTGCTTTTGGCGCCATTGCTTTTGGTATTGGCACCTCTGAAGTAGAGCATGTGCTGGCCACCCAAACTTTGCCACAACAAGTGGCTAAAACACTCAAAGTGGAAGTGACAGGCCGGTTGTCGCCTTTTGTCACGCCTAAAGATGTGATTCTGGCCATTATCGGCAAATTAGGCACTGCAGGCGGTAACGGTTATGTGGCGGAATTTTGTGGTGAAGCCATTCGGGGCATGACAATGGAAGGTCGTATGACTTTGTGCAATATGAGCATAGAAATGGGCGCTAAAGCCGGTTTAATTGCACCGGACGACACCACTTTTGCTTATTTGCAGGGCAAAGCCCATGCGCCCAAAGCAGAACATTGGGATGCCGCAGTGGCCTATTGGCAATCGCTTTATTCAGACGCCGACGCCAGCTTTGATAAAGTGGTCACTATTGACGGCAGCCAGATCAAACCTCAGATCAGCTGGGGCACCAACCCTGAACAGGTAATAGCCGTAAATGAGCCGGTGCCTGCACCTGAGTCTTTTACCGATTTAATTAAAGCCGACGCCGCCAAACGTGCTTTAACCTATATGGGCTTGGAAGCAGGCCAGAAGCTAACCGATATCAAGGTGGATGTGGTGTTTATCGGCTCCTGCACCAATAGCCGTATTGAAGATTTGCGCGCTGCCGCCGCTGTGGTGGGTAGCCAGAAAGTGGCGGCCGGTGTGCGTGCTTTAGTGGTGCCGGGCTCTGGTCAGGTCAAACGTCAGGCCGAAGCCGAAGGTTTGGCTGATGTGTTTAAAAATGCCGGTTTTGAATGGCGTGAACCTGGTTGTTCTATGTGTTTAGGTATGAATGACGATCGGGTTGATGCCGGTCAGCGCTGTGCATCGACGTCAAACCGTAACTTTGAAGGCCGGCAGGGTCGCGGCAGCCGTACCCATTTAGTCAGCCCTGCTATGGCAGCAGCGGCCGCTATTGCCGGTAAGTTTGTGGATGTTTCCCAGATTTCATTTTCAGAAGGAGCACAGGCATGAGCCAGATTTTCGCGAAGGGTTTAGTCTGCCCGCTGGATAAAAATAACGTGGATACTGACCAAATTATCCCAAAACAGTTTTTAACTTCGGTTAGCCGTGACGGTTTTGCGCAGGCGCTGTTTTTTGACTGGCGTTATCAGGCCGATGGCAGCGCCAATCCGGATTTTGTGCTGAACGCACCACAATATCAGGGCGCGTCTATTTTGTTGACCCGTGCCAACTTTGGTTGTGGCTCGTCGCGCGAACATGCGCCCTGGGCCATTCAGCAATATGGGTTTAATGTCATTATTGCCGAAAGTTTTGCCGACATTTTTTTTAATAACAGCGTCAACAACGGTATGTTATTGATTAGCTTAAGCGCGTCCAATATCGAGTTTTTATTTAACCGCTGCAAACAAGGGCCGCAGCAGTGGCAAATTGATTTGGCCAATCAGGAAATTCTGCTTGGCAACAACGCTGCTGTTGGTTTTCAGATTGATCAGGACGTCAAACAGCGGCTGCTGTCTGGCCTGGATTTTATTGGCGCCAGTGAAACCTTAAGTGCGCAGATAGCCAACTACGAACAGCAGCGCCGCCAAAACACCCCCTGGCTGGGCTGATTGGCGACTGGGACTCAGTGGGCATAAGCGGCAGGAGCATGCGCGAGCAGTTGAGGCCTGAACACACCGATGTACCTTGGGTTCACCGCATAAAAAACGCAGGATTTTCCTGCGTTTTTTATTTAAGCCAAACTGCGATTGCGGTATTTGGCTCGTTAGCTAACTCTTTATTCGCTTTTTACTTTTCTCAGCCTTTAGCTGCGTACCTGGCCGTCACCAATCACTATATATTTTTCCGTGGTTAAAGACTCCAGCCCCATTGGGCCATAAGCATGTAACTTACTGGTGGAAATGCCAATTTCAGCCCCTAACCCCAGCTCGCCGCCATCAGAAAAACGCGATGAAGCGTTTACCATCACCACAGCTGAGTTCACCACTTTTAAAAACTGCTGGGCACGGCTGATATCCTGGGTGCAGATCACTTCGGTATGGCCTGAGCTATGTTGTTCAATATGCGCGACAGCAGCGGCAAAGTTGTCGACCACTTTCACCGACATGGCCAGCGCCAGATATTCAGTATCAAACTGATCGTCTGCGGCCTGTTGCGCCTGTGGCAGTAAGGCAATAGTGCTGGCACAGCCAAATAGTTGTACACCTTTTTCTGTCAAAGCCTTGCCGGCCAAAGGTAAAAACTTAGCGGCAATATCAGCATGCACCAGCAGGGTTTCCAGCGCATTACACACGCCTGGCCTTTGGGTTTTGCCATTCAGTAACAGCGCCAGCGCTTTGTCAAAGTCGGCCGCTTTATCCACAAATAAATGGCAAACGCCTTTATAGTGCTGGATCACCGGAATACGGCTGTGTTCGCTGACAAAACGGATTAAACCTTCGCCGCCGCGCGGGATCACTAAATCCACGCTGTTGTCCTGCTGCAGCAGGCTTAACAATAACGCCCGATCCGGATTAGGCAGTACACAAATCGCCGCCGGATTGATCTGGTGTGCCACCAGCACCTGCTGCAACACTTTGGCAATGGCCAGACTGGAATTGAGTGCTTCACGGCCACCGCGTAAAATCACCGCATTACCGGATTTAAAACACAAGGCACCGGCGTCGGCCGTCACATTGGGCCTGGCTTCATAAATCATCGCTATCACGCCAAGCGGAATGCGCATGCGCCCCACCTGAATGCCATTGGGTCTTGGCGCCAGCTGCCGGATTTGCCCGACAGGGTCAGCGAGACCCGCAATTTGCCGCACTGCGCCCGCCAGCGCCTGAATGCGCTCCGGCGTTAATAACAACCTGTCCTGCATTGCAGCGGCTAAACCATTGGCAACAGCATTTTGCATATCCAGCTGATTTTGCTCCAGAATGCTGCTGGTTGCCGCCTCCAGCGCATCGGCCATCGCCAGCAATACCTGGTTTTTTTGCGCTTCAGACAACTGCGCCAATTGCCGGCTGGCCACTTTGGCTTGCTGGCATAACGCCACTACTTCTGCGGCTGTATTCACTTGCTGCTGCATTATTGCTGCTCCATCAGAACTAAATCATCACGGTGAACCGCCACTTCGCTTGGACAATAACCCAGCACGGCTTCAATCTGGCTGCTGTGAATACCTTTGATTTTATTCAGCTCAGGTGCGCTGTATTGGCAAACCCCTTTGGCCAGTCTGGTACCTGTGCTGCTGACCAGCCAAATTGCATCCCCTTTATCAAAATCGCCCTGAACAGCCGTCACCCCTTTGACCAGCAATGAAGCGCCTTTATGTAATAAGGCATCCACAGCACCGGCGTCCAGTGTCACTTCAGCACTGGCTTTGCTGCTGTGTAATAACCAGTGTTTTTTGGCCGATAAGTGGCCAGGCTGAGCACAAAACAAAGTGCCCGCTGCTTTTCCTTGCAACAACGCATCAAAACTACCGGCTTTCTGGCCATTGATGATCAGAGTTTCAATGCCCTGAGCTGTAGCTTTGGCAGCTGCCTGTAACTTCGTCACCATACCCCCTGTGCCAACACTGTGGTGGCTGCCACCGGCCATCGCATAAATATCCGCCGTGATGGCTTCAACCCGGGCAATAAACCGGGCGTCCGGATTGGTTTTGGGGTTGGCACTATATAAACCGTCAATATCAGAACAGATGATCAATGCATCAGCGTCTACCACAGTTGCTACCATGGCCGCTAAGTTGTCGTTATCACCTACTTTCAGTTCGGCTGTGGCTACTGTGTCGTTTTCATTGACCACAGGCAAAGCGCCATGGCTTAACAAAGTACGCAAGGTATTGTCGATATTCAGATATCTTTTGCGATCGCGTAAATCATCATGGGTTAATAAAATCTGCGCACAGGGCCAGTCCAGCAGCTTGCTCCAGATCATCATCATCTGACTCTGGCCAATAGCTGCCATGGCTTGTTTCACGTTGATGGGCAGCGGTTGATGGTTAAAGGGGATAGCGGCGCGACCTGCAGCCACACTACCGCTGGATACCAGCACCACTTCCACTCCCTGTAATTTGCATTCGCTGATAAAGCGGGCAATCGCCAGCAAATAACGGGTGGAACAACCTTTGCCTTCCGGCGCAATCAAAGCACTACCCACTTTGATCACAATCCGCTTCCAACGCAGCGCGTTCATCTTGTTAAAAACCTCTGTCATTCCGGTTAAATCCGGCCTGAGCTTAACTTTTCAGACGTATATATGTCCAGTTCAATCCAGTGGCCAGACTAGTTCAGTAAAATACAGCCAAATTTACTGGCATCCACGCCTTGCTCTGACTACACTGCCGCCGCCTTTAAACCAGAAATTCAGCCAAAATTCAGTTCTGCCGAACTAGGCTGCCTTTAATGCTTACATCAAGGAACGCTGATGAATACACGTCATTTTTTGGTTGCAGCCTTATGCACCAGCTTAACTTTAAGTGGTTGTGCCACTATCAATCAGAACAACACCACTAAAGGCGCGGCTATTGGCGCCGCAGTGGGTGCCATTGCAGGTAAAGCCACTGGCAACCACAAAAACAAAAGGTTAGCCATTGGTGCTGCTTTGGGTGCATTAACAGGCGCTGCAGTGGGCCGTTATATGGACAATCAGGAACAGGCATTGCGTGAGCAGCTATCGGGCACTGGCGTAAAAGTGTATCGCGACGGCGATATTCTGCGTCTGGACATTCCGGCTCAGGTCACTTTTGCCGTTGGCCGCTCTGACATTCGCGCCGATTTATATCCGGTGTTAAACGATATCGCCAAAGTGCTGGGTGAATACAATAAAACCATGCTGGTGATCACAGGTCACACCGACGACACAGGCCCAATGGCGCTGAATATGCAGTTGTCACAATCCCGTGCTGACGCTGTAAAAAGTTACCTGATTGCCCAGCAGGTTGACCCTATCCGCCTGGAAACCCGCGGTGTAGGCCCAAATTATCCGGCAGTACCTAATACCAACGAAGCCAACCGCGCTATGAACCGCCGGGTTGAAATTCATATCGAACCCGTGACCGAATAAGGTTGTCCCAGGGGCGGTTGTTGGTTGTTTTTTAAACCGCCCTTTTTTCTGCTGAATTCTGCGCTGTATTGCCGACATCCACACCCCCCACTCAAACCTGATGCTGGTTTTACATATCAGCAGCATAGCCCCACCGCCAGACTGTTTAATCCGGCGAAAAAACGGTAGTCTTGGCCGGTTTTGACATCAAGGGCAATTTTGCATGCAGTTATTAATCTGGGTGACACTGATCTGGTCTTTTAGTTTTTCACTGATAGGTGAGTTTCTGGCAGGTAAAGTAGACCCTTATCTGGCCGTTGGCAGCCGGATGGTACTGGCACTGTTGTTGTTTTTACCCTGGTTAATCCGTTACAAAACGCCGCCCAAACAAGCATTGGCATTGGCCGGTATTGGGGCAGTGCAGCTTGGGCTGATGTATCTGTTTTTTTATCACAGCTTTTTATATCTGACAGTGGCTGAAGTACTGCTGTTCACTATTCTGACACCGGTTTATGTAGTGCTGTTTGACCGCATTTTGCAACGCAAAACTATCAGCTGGCACTGGCTTGGGCCAGCAACTTTGGCCGTACTGGGTGCCCTGGTGATCCGCTTTACCGCCCCAACCACAGATTTCTGGCTCGGTCTGATCTTGGTGCAGGCTGCCAATCTTTGTTTTGCTTTTGGTCAGGTGGCTTACCGTCAACTGAACCTTGGCAACAGCATGCAACAACAACAGAGTTTTGGCTGGTTTTTTGTCGGTGCTTCCCTGGTTGCAGCTTTGGGCGCCTGGTTATTTGCAGACTGGCAAAAAATGCCACAACAAGGCAGCGACTGGGCCATTTTAATTTGGTTGGGGCTGGTAGCCTCTGGTCTGGGTTATTGGCTGTGGAATGCCGGCGCCCGGCAGGTGAATGCCCATCAGCTGGCTGTGATGAATAACCTGTTGATCCCGGCCGGTTTATTGGTGAATTTTGTGCTCTGGCAGCATCAGGTGAACTGGCTGACTTTTAGTCTGGGGTCGCTGTTGATTGTGTTGAGTTTAGGCTGGGGTAAAAGGCTCAGCATCTAGCTGAGCCGAAGTGAATTAGTTCACTGCATACTGACGTTGTAACGCGTTCATTTGATTCTGCAAAGCGGCGAGCTCGTGTTTCTGCTTTTGCTTCTGCTCGGCAAATTCCTGCCGCAGTTTTTGCATTTTCTGATTCAGCATCGTCAGATAATTCGACTTCGCGCCTTTTTTCTGCGCTTCGTAATATTCATTTTCAAGTGCTGTTAACTGCTTTTTTTGCTGTTGTTCAGTCAATGAAAGTTGATACTCCAGATAACGGCCTTTTTTCTTCAGGCTTTCCATCTGCAGATCGGTTTTTTTATTGCTGCTCAACACTACATTACCAGCGTTAACTTCCTGCGCCAGTTCAGCGCTTTCTTCACAAGGAAACTGACTGAAAGTAACTTTGCCGTCCTGCTCGCATTGATAGACGTTGGCATGTGCACTGGTGGCACAAAGTAATAATAAGCAAAGGCTATGACTTTTCATCGGCAGTTCTCCCAACTTGAACGTTAAATGTACAGAAGCATTTAAGATCAAGCAAGTACTGAACCAACAAAGTTACATATTTCTGACGATGTCACAGCTGGTTAACAACAGACGCCGGCAGCAGCGCCGGCGTCAAAGCCTTTAACCACGCAGCTTGCGGCGCATAAAGTTAGGCAATGCCATAGCAGCCTGATGGATATCGGCGTTGTAATATTCAGTGGGAAAATCGGCGTTATCAGCATCTTCACGACGGAAACCATCAAAAGACTGACCTTTACGTGCCAGAGTGCAGGTCCACCAACCACTTGGATACACCATTTGTGGAAAATTCAAAGTTTGCAGTGCGGCAAAACCAGCGTCTTTCATCGCTTCACGCATGGCGTTCAACAGCTCCAGGTGGATCAGCGGCGACTCACTTTGTTGCACCAGAATGCCGCCTGGTTTTAACGCATGAAAACAGCTCTGATAAAAAGCGCGGTTAAATAAACCCTCACCAGGACCAATAGGATCAGTTGAATCCACAATCACCACATCCAGGCTTTCAGGCGCCGCTTCGCGCATATATTTGATACCGTCATCAAACAATAAGGTCACGCGCGGGTCATTGTTAGAAGCACACAGCTCAGGGAAATATTGCTCCGCCATCCGGGTGACCTGCTCATCAATATCGATTTGGGTAACAGCTTGTACTGATCGATGTTTTAACACTTCACGTAAGGTACCGCAGTCACCACCGCCGATGATCACCACCTGCTGCGGATTGGGATGAGTAAACAATACCGGATGGCTTAACATCTCGTGATACAGGAAATTTTCCCGACTGCTGAGCATAATCACGCCGTCTATCACCATCATATTGCCGAATTCAGTGGTTTCGTAGACTTCAATATGTTGGAAAGGAGACTGAACTTCAGCTAACTTTTGGTGAATTTGCAGCGAAAACGCACTTCCGCTTGGTTGAAAAATCTCGGTAAACCATTGTTTAGAAATAAGTTCTGACATAGCTCCACTCCGGGCACTGGCAAAGGGGGCAATTATTTTGCCAGTGAAGCCGCTTTGGGACAAATTTTTCATGTTTTTTTGCTGCTATTGCACTTAAAATAGCGGCCTAATTTTTTGAAGGGCACGACAATGGCAGAATGGGGTATCGACAAAGCAAGATCCATCTATAACGTAGCAGTCTGGAGCGAAGGCTATTTTGACGTCAACGCACAGGGCGATCTCGTTGCTTATCCGGATCAGGATCACAGCAAACCAGGCATTAGCTTTCCGGAGCTGACTGCACGTTTTAAAGAAGAAGGATTAACGCTGCCAGTGTTGGTACGTTTTACCGACATTCTGGAACATCGTGTTGATACGCTGATCAAGTCTTTTGCCAAAGCGAAGCAAGAGCGTGAGTATCAGGGCGAATACACAGCGGTTTACCCAATCAAAGTAAACCAGCAGTTTTCCGTCGTCAGCAAACTGGTCAGCCACCACAGTGGCAAAGTGGGTCTGGAAGCAGGTTCTAAACCAGAACTGATGGCCATTTTAGGCGTCACAGAACAGCCACTGCGGATTGTCTGTAACGGTTATAAAGACAGCGAGTTTTTACGCCTGGCCACTATTGGCCAGATGATGGGCCACAGCGTTTACGTGGTGGTTGAAAAACTGTCTGAATTAAAAACCCTGATCCGCGAAATTGACAGCCTGGATGCGGCGCCTTTTATCGGTATCCGTATCAAACTGAATTCTGTGGGTAAAGGTAAATGGCAAAACACTGGTGGTGAAAAAGGTAAGTTTGGCCTCACCGCCACTCAGGTGCTGCAAGCCATTGATATTTTAAAAGAAGCCGGCAAGCTGCATTTATTACAACTGGTGCATTTCCATATTGGTTCACAAATTGCGAATATCCGTGATATTCACAACGCTATCCGTGAATGTGCCCGTCATTATGCTGAACTGCGGACCTTAGGCGTGCCTATCACCACAGTGGATGTGGGTGGTGGTCTGGGTGTGGATTACGAAGGTTCGAACTCCCGTTCAGCCTGTTCGATGAACTACACCATGTACGAATACGCCCGCAACGTCGTGTACGGTTTAAAAGAAGTCTGTGACGAATACGATTTGCCACACCCGAATATCATCACTGAATCTGGCCGCGCCATGACAGCCCACCACGCTGTACTGGTCACAGACGCTATCGACGTCGAACGTGCACCTGGCCTGCGTCATCTGCCGGAGCCAAGCGAAGATTCACCTCAGGTAGTTTGGGCTTTATGGGATTCTTACCAGAATGTCACGGCCCGCTCTGCGGTTGAGGCTTATCACGACGCTGTGCATTATTTTACCGACGCCCATGCCCAATACGTGCACGGTTTGCTGACGTTAAAAGACTGGTCGTTACTGGAGCAGATTTATTTTGCCACCATTAACAAAGTGAAAGACAAGCTGGATTTATCCTCACGTTCACACCGTGAAATTCACGATGAACTGAATGAAAAACTGGCCGACAAGTTATTCGTTAACTTCTCATTATTCCAGTCGATGCCGGATGCCTGGGGTATTGACCAGCTCTTCCCGGTGATGCCTCTGGAGCGGATGAACGAATCACTGGAACAACGCGCCATTATTCAGGACATCACCTGTGACTCAGACGGTGCACTGAAGAGTTATGCCGACGGCAATGGTATTGAATCCAGTTTGCCGCTGCCAGCGTATAAAGAAGATGAACAGTACCTGCTGGGTATGTTTATGGTCGGCGCTTATCAGGAAATTCTGGGTGATTTGCACAACCTGTTTGGCGACACCGACTCAGTGCATGTTGAACTGAACAACGATGGCAGCTACAAACTGACCAATGCCATTAAAGGTGACACTGTCGCAGACGTATTACGTTATGTGCAGTTTGACGCGGAAAAACTGCTGCAGTCGTACAAGAACCAGCTGGCGACCTCGAAGTTTAACCCTGAACAACAGGCCTCTATGCTCGAAGAGCTGAAAGCCGGTGTTTATGGTTACACCTATTTCGAAGATTAAGGTACACTGACACAGGTCGGAGCAGTCTAACACTGTCACGATGCATTGAGATACAAAGAGCAGGCCACCCTGCTCTTTTTATTTGTGGAGGAATACTTATGTTGCACTTTTTGCCTAAGCCTTTGATTGGCATTATTTCTTTTCTAATGTATCTGCTGAATACCCTGTTTTGGGCCGGCCCTGTTTTGTTATTGGCTATGTTAAAACTGCCTCCGATCCGGTTATGGCGGGTGGCCATCACCTATTTACTGGATACCTGCGCCAGTGCCTGGATCAGTCTGAACAACTTCACCACAAGTTTATTCAGCAAAATTCACTGGGATATCAAAGGCCTGGATAAGTTATCAGTGAAAGACTGGTATCTGGTGGTGGCCAATCATCAGTCCTGGGTCGACATTCTGGTTTTGCAAAAAGTGATGAACCGGCAAATCCCGTTTTTGAAGTTTTTCCTGAAAAAAGAGCTGATTTATGTGCCTGTGATTGGCCTGTGCTGGTGGGCGCTGGATTTTCCTTTTATGAAACGCTACAGCGCGGCTTTTTTAAAAAAACATCCGCAGCTCAAAGGCAAAGACATTGAAACCACCCGCAAAGCCTGCGAAAAATTCCGTTATAAACCGGTGTCTGTGATGAATTTCCTCGAAGGCACCCGCTTTACCCCGGAAAAACAACAACAGCAGCAGTCACCATTCCGGCATTTATTAAAACCCAAGGCCGGTGGCATTTCTTTTGTACTGAATGCCATGGGCGAACATCTGCATAAACTGCTGGATGTGACCATCTATTACCCCAAGGGTGCGCCAAGCTTCTGGGATTTTATTTCTGGTAAAGTGCACGACATTAAAGTAAGAGTAAGGGTACTGCCGATTGAACAACATTTAATAGGCGACTACGAAGATCCGCATTTTCGCGAACGTTTTCAACACTGGGTTAATCAGTTGTGGCTGGACAAAGACCGGCAACTGAGTGCTCTGCAACAGGGAGAAGTATGATGCTGATGGATGTATTCCGGTTGTTGCGTGCCCCTTTGGCGCTGCTGCTGTTTAGTCTGAACCTGAGTCTCTGGGGCATCATTGTGACAGTTTGCGGCCTGCTGAAACTGCTGCTGCCAGTGCCTGCGCTGCAGCGTCAGGTCTCGCGGCTGGCGCACTGGGCGTACCGCCACTGGTCGTTGCACAACCGTCAGTTAATTAACCTGTTTAACCCGGTCGAGTGGCAACTCTCCGGCATGACCGAACTGAAACAGGACAGCTGGTATTTATTAATATCCAACCATAAAAGCTGGCTGGATATTCCGGTATTGAGCCAGTTTGCGCTGGAACGTATTCCGGAGCCGAAGTTCTTTTTAAAAGAAGAACTAAAATGGGTACCTTTTATTGGTTCAGGCTCCTGGGCGCTGGATATGCCTTTTATGAAAAGGTACAGCCAGGCGCAAATTCAGAAAAACCCGGCACTCAAAGGCAAGGATATTGAAACCACAAAAAAATCCTGTGAAAAGTTCCGCCATACGCCCACCACTATTATTAATTTTGTCGAAGGCACCCGCTTTACCCGGGCTAAACATAAACACAAAAACAGCCCGTTCCGGCATTTATTGCCGGCCAAAGCAGGTGGTATTGCCTTTACGCTGGCCAGTATGGGCTCGCAGTTTGATGCTGTGCTGGATGTCACCTTAATTTATCCTGACAACCCCAATCATGTGCTGATCGACATGTTATTGGGTAAGTTAAAGCGGGTGGTGATCCAGGTGGAAGTGCTGCCGGTGGATGACAGCATTATTGGCGATTATTTTAACGACGAAGCTTTTCGCCAGCGCTTTCAGCAATGGCTGAACCAACGCTGGGTGCATAAAGACCAGCAAATCAGCCATTATCTGGGCACTGCGCCTGTCACTCTGACAGAGCTGGATTGTTCGTCGGTGTAACGATAAGCACTGAGCAGCAGATTGCGGGGGGTCACACTGGCCTGACACAACTGCTGCAGCTGCACCTGATACCCCTGCTCCGCCAGATATAAAGCCCTATCCAGCACCAGCCACAGTTCCAGCGGCCGGCGAAACAAATGCTGCACCAGCTCAATGCGTCTTTGCAGCAACAACAACTGTTCCGCCTGAACTAAATAACGATGGCCAACCTGCCCTGCCGGCCACTCAAGCTGATGCTGCGCCGCAGCCCAACTGGCAAAGTCGGCAAAAGCGCCACTAAACCAGTGCTTAGCGGTCGAAGGCAAAGCTCGGTATACATTACTGCCGCTTTGTTCACTCAGCCACAGCTGATAAGCACGGCGCCATAACACTTCGGTATGACGTAACCGCCGCACCCGCTCGCCCGCCGTGTTTTGCCCCTGCACCGCCAGTTTCAGCTCAGCACGGCTTAACCGCAAACGGCTTGCCAAAGCCTGCACCGACAACGGCTGATACCACTCATCCTGCTGCAAATGATAACAACAGGGCAGCAGATGCAGCTCAGGACAACGGGCCGCCACCCCGGCGGTCAGTGCCACCCGGTGTAAATCACCACAGGCATGCAGCGCCACCAGCTGATCAACACTGGCCAATAACGGCTGCGACTGCGCTTCCAGCACATTGTGTTCGATAAAAAATTGGTCAAGGTTAAGTTTATTGGCACTTTGCTCACCTTGTTGACATAACTCAGCCTGCCATTCCAGGCTTGTCACCTTATTTTGATAAGCAAAACACAACACTTTACCTAAATGGCCTTTACCGGCGCACCACTCCAGCACCTTGCTGCCGGGTTTGCCAACAGCTTCGGCAAACAAGCTGATTTGTTGCCATTTGCGCCCACCAATATCGGTGCTGAGCCAGAAAGGTAATTCCAGCCCCTGTGGCGCAAACTGCTGAAGCTTCGGTAAAGCCGCAAATAACAACGGGAAGAACCCGGCAAAATACTGCTGCTGTAATGCCGGGCTTTGGTCGATAGTGTCACATTGTTCCAGACTGAAAGATAACAACAGCTCGTTTAGGCTGTGATCAGCAAAAGGCAGATCATTTTGCTGCATCGGCTGCAGCCGCCAATAAGCTTGCTGCTGCTCCAGTAGCTGGTCCAGCTGTAAAAACCACAACTTCAGATCGTCAATCGACACAGATTATCCGCTTTTAAGGCCATATCAGACTGGCATTATACGAAGGCAAGTTGTAGCAAAGCTACTGTTCCGGCGCCCGGCACTGGCCTCTGCCGCGCAGTTATGCCAGACTAAAGCAACCCCGGTTTTTGCGCAGAATAACCAAATGAATGATTTAGTTCGTGTAATGCATGTTGAAGATGATCAATCTATTCAGGATGTTGCCAGAGTGGCGCTGGAAATAGTCGGTGGTTATCAGGTGTGCACCTGCAGCTCTGGTCAGGAAGCGCTGGACAAATTCAGCAGCTTTGCGCCGCAGCTGGTGCTGCTGGATGTGATGATGCCAGGCATGGACGGCCCCACCACCCTGAAACAACTGCAACAAAGGTACGATCTGCGTCTGGTGCCGGTGGTGTTTATGACGGCCAAGGTGCAGGCCAGCGAAATTGAATCTTATAAAGCGCTGGGCGCCAGTGACGTGGTCGTCAAACCTTTTGACCCTATGACCTTATCAAGCCAAATCCGGCAGATCTGGCTTGATGGTCATCAGGCTTAATCCTGCTCCTGCCGCGCTTTAGCGGCAGTTTCAAACAACTGATTGTTTTGTGCGGCAAAATCTTCGGCCGAAACAGGGCTATTCAGATAAAAATTCAGTGGTAATAAGCTGTTATCAAATTTAGGCGCCAGCTGGCGCGATTCATCAAACCAAAAACCCAGCCCCAGGCTTTGTACACTGAGTAACAACGCCAGTCCAAAAGCCATGGCTATTTTTTTACCGGTGCTGACCTGCATCGCCAGATAAAAATTCGCCCCCAGCAGCAAGGTGAAGATCAGCAAACGTCCGCCTTCCTGCAACCAATTGATAGCGGCGGCTCCGTCAAAACTGAAATTGAGGATCACCATCAGACCCTGCCATACCGCCAGTACACTGAGCCCTATAAAAGTGATGCCTAACTGGGGTAAAAATCTGGCTTCGTGCTGATTAATTTTGGACCAGAGCGCCAGCACGGCCGGCCATAAAGTTAACACCAGCAATAACAAGGGCAAATTGGCCAGACTGCGCGACCACTGCGCCTGTTGTTGCTCCGGTGCCGACAACCAGAGATGAAACACTTCTTCCAGCACTACAAACAGCAACAGCAGCAGGATCATGCCAAGATGACCACAACGCAACAGCAGTTGTTCCAGTGGATTAAAAGGCATGGCCGGCACCACCTGATGGCTGTCGTCGTAAATACGCACCGCTTGTTCACCCAGCCAGCACAACTGACCCGACGCCAGCGGCTGAGCTTCGGTCAGTGGTTGTTTTGGTTGCAGATAACTGCCATTCATCGAGGCCAGATCCCGCAATAACCATTGCCCTTGTTCGTCCTGCACCAGCTCGGCATGATGTGGACAAATATGTTTGTCGTACAAAATCACATCATTGTCATAAGCCCGGCCCAGCGCCACTCTGTGCTGGCTGAATTTATGGCGTTCTGTCACTTTGTGCTGTTTATTCAGCACCTCAATAATTATTGCCATAACACAGCCTCACTAAATTTGCGGGCAAAAGCCTGAGCGTTTTCCTGACTGACCCCTGACAAGGTAAAGTGGCTGATCACCCCTTGCTGCTGATGATCCAAAGAAGCCGCCAGATATAACACATCAAACAAAGCGGCAAAGTTGCGGTAAGCCCGCACACAAAAAATAGTTTTGGCGTGTTGGCCATTGGCCTGCTGCACCACCTTGTGCTGACACTCAAAAGAGGTCACATCTTCTTTGCTGGCCTGATTATCGGCATTGGCACTACTGATATTCTGCTGATAACGGTTAAAAAACTGCAGCGGATGTAAAGCAGCACCGTGTAACCACTCAAACTGCATCTCAATACGGCCGGTGCTGAACTGCTGAGACAGGAAAATTTCTTCGCCCTGACTACAAAATGCCGCTACTTTTTTCAGCTGATCTTTGCTTTTTTCCACATTGGATTCACCCCAGCAACGGATAAAAGGCACCACTTCGTCCGGCACCTTGCCCGGGCCAAAATCTTTGAGTTGCCAGTTAGCCGCTAAAATTTCACTGAACATTTTTTGCTGACTATCAAACAGCTGCTGCGCTATTTGTTTGGGTAAATCGGCATCATTCTGTTGTTGCTGATAACTGGCGAGCAAGCGCTGCAGCGCATCGGCTGGCACCAGAAAACCTAGCTGATTACCGGCAGAAGCAACATTCACCCCAACCACCTTGCCACTGGCATCCACTGTGGGGCCACCGCTCATGCCGGCATTCACAGCACCGGTAAAATGAATACGCGGGTAATAACTGTATTTTTGCAGGCCATTGTAGGTGCCGGGTACCAGGATCATGCCCAAATCATGCGGGTTGCCCAGTGAATACAAGGTCGCGCCCTGCACCGGCTTTTCGGTCTGAATACTAAACCTTGCCTCTGGCTGATAATCGGTTTGCACCAGCGCCAGATCGTTGACCACATCCACCGCCAACACTGTTAAAGCGCCTTTTTGCTGGTTGACCGCCAGATATTCCAGCTGATATTTGTCGGGAAATAACACAGCTTCCGACACCACGTGGTAATTGGTGACCAGTAAATTCGGTTGCTCCAGCACAAAACCGGTGCCAATCGAAGACTTGGCGCCCGAGGCTTTTTCCAGCACCCGCACCTGCAATAACGCAGGTTCATAACGGGCAAATAATTGCTCGGCCGAATCGGCTTGCACCTTCAGAGTGGTGAGCAACAACAAACAACAGCAAAACCAAATCCAGCGCATAACAGATCCTTGTGTACTCAGATGCCAGCACGCATCTGCAACAGCCGCAAACCGGCTGTATTGCCAGGTTAATACAACAAACTATACAGCTTACGCCGGTAAGTTGCGGTCAGGGCATCCCCTTTGGGTTGCACCGCCAGCATATCCAGCATCAGTTTTTTACTTTCGCCAAAATTTAAATCCTGTTGCAGAATTTTATACAACAGCGCCAGCGCATCAGCCACTCTGTTGGCTTGCTGATACTGCACAGCCAGCTGCTGACACAACAATAAATTATCCGGCTCTGTTGCCAGCTGCTGTTCCAGCGCGCGGATCTCCGGGCTGTCGGCTGCTTGCTCGGCCAATTCGATTAATGCCAGCACCTGCTGATACAAGCCATCCTGATCGGCCAGCAGCACAGTGCCCAGCAACTGTTTGGCTTCGTCAATTTTGCCAAGTGAAGCAGCGCAATAGGCCAGCATTTTGCGGATATCCGCCCGCTCTGGTGCCATTTGCTGCGCCTGAGCTAACAGCGGATAAGCCTCGGCCCACTGCTGCGCTGCCAGCAGCGGCTCTGCCTGTTGCAACAACAAGTCGTCTGCTTTGGGCAAATAAGGCTGCAAGCGCTGACGGATTTGCGTTTCGTTTTCCGCACCGGCAAAACCGTCCACCGGCTGGCCATTTTGAATAAAGAGCGTGGTTGGCACACTGCGTACGCCAAATTGCATTGCCAGTTCCTGTTCCAGATCGCAGTTCACTGTGGCCAGCACTAATTGTTCCGGATAAGCACTACTGATCCCCGACAGCAACTGCAACAACATTTTGCTTTGTTCAGCACGTTCAGACCAAAACGCAAAAATCACCAGTTTTTGTTGGGATAAGGCCAATAAATCCCGCACGTTTTCAAAACCAGCCGCAACCTGATTCACCAAGACAACACCTGTAACTGAATTAACTTATTGATTTAATACTATGTGGTCAGGCCGGTGTTTTTGCAAGGCACAGCCTTGCCGTTGCCGTAATTGTCGGCAACGGCCGGAAAATATGCCGCCAACAGCGGCAAAAGCCAAAAAAGAAGTCGACAAAGCCTGAGTTTTTCCCTTAGAGTAACGCCCTGACGAGCCTGCAAAATGAACTTCTGAGCACAGAAGTCACCACTAAAAATCAGGGCCGTAGTTTGAACTATTTGTTGCCAGTGCCTTACGCTGCCAACCTGTCCACGTAGCAAAAGAATTTCTTGTTTCGACAAGACCCAACCGGAACTGCGCCCGTGTTTTTTCACCACAGCCGCAGCGCCGATATTTTTGCATACGCAAACTATGAGACCTGAGTCATGAGCCAACAAAACCAACCAGAAATGCTGTCTGGCGGTGCCATGTTAGTTCGCGCCCTGCACGATGAGGGCGTGGAATACGTTTATGGTTACCCCGGCGGCGCCGTGTTACATATCTATGATGCGCTGTTCCAGCAAAATGATGTGAAGCATGTGCTGGTCCGCCACGAACAAGCTGCAACCCATATGGCGGACGCATATGCCCGTGCCAGCGGCAAAGCTGGCGTCGTGCTCGTCACTTCAGGCCCTGGTGCCACCAATGCGGTCACCGGCATTGCCACTGCTTATATGGATTCTATTCCGATGGTGGTGATTTGTGGTCAGGTGATGAGCCACCTGATTGGCGACGACGCTTTCCAGGAAACCGATATGCTCGGTATTTCCCGCCCTATTGTGAAACACAATATGTCGGTCAGAAACCCGGCTGATATACCGGAAATGGTGAAAAAGGCCTTTTATATCGCCCAAAGTGGCCGGCCTGGCCCCGTGGTATTGGATATCCCAAAAGATATGACCATGCCCAATCAGAAATTTCCGTATTCTTATCCTAAAGATATCAAGCTGCGCTCTTATAACCCCAATGCCAAAGGCCATCCGGGGCAAATTAAAAAGGCGCTGCAAACCTTATTGGCCGCCAAAAGGCCGGTGCTTTATTCAGGCGGCGGGGTGATTTTAGGCCGCGCCTCTGAAGAGCTGACTGAGCTTGCCAGAAGGTTAAATTTACCTGTCACCAATACCCTGATGGGACTGGGCGCTTATCCGGCGTCGGATGAACAATTTATTGGCATGCTGGGTATGCACGGCAGTTATGAAGCCAACCAGGCCATGCATCATGCCGATGTGATTTTTGCTGTGGGCGCCCGTTTTGATGACAGGGTCACCAACGCCACCAAAAAATTCTGCCCCAATGCCACTATTATTCACATCGATATAGACCCAGCCAGTATTTCCAAAACAGTCAACGCTCATGTGCCTATTGTGGGTTTGGTTAAACCTGTGTTGCAGGAAATGCTCAGCCAGCTGGACAAACAGGACAGCAAATCTCAGGCACAGCTGGACCAAACAGCGCTCAACCAGTGGTGGCAGCAAATTCAGCAATGGCGTGAAGTGCATGGCGGCCGTTATGAGCAGCGCTCCGATCTGCTGAAACCTCAGGCCGTGATTGAAGCCGTGCACCGTCACACCAAAGGTGAAGCTTATGTCACTTCTGACGTGGGCCAGCACCAGATGTTTGCGGCGCAGTATTACAAGTTTGATAAACCCAACCGCTGGATCAACTCAGGTGGCCTTGGCACCATGGGTTTTGGTTTACCGGCCGCTATGGGCGTAAAACTGCATTACCCGGACGCTGAAGTGGTCTGTGTCACAGGTGAAGGTTCCATTCAGATGAATATTCAGGAGCTGTCGACCTGCAAACAATATGGCCTTGGCGTCAAAATCATCAACCTGAACAACGGTTATCTGGGCATGGTGAAGCAGTGGCAGGATATGAACTACGACTCACGTTATTCCAGCTCTTACATGGATTCACTGCCGGACTTTGTCAAACTGGCCGAAGCTTATGGTCATATTGGTATCCGCGTCACCAGACCGGAAGAGTTAGAACCAGCGCTGGAGCGGGCTTTTGCGTTAAAAGACCGGCTGGTGTTTCTGGATATTCATATTGATCCCAAAGAACATGTGTACCCGATGCAGGTGCCGGGTGGCGCCATGAATGACATGTTCTTAAGCAAAACGGAGCGGACTTAACATGCGGCACATTATTGCAGTTCTGCTGGAAAACGAGTCCGGCGCCCTGGCCCGTGTGGTGGGTTTGTTTGCCCAGCGGGGTTATAACATTGATTCGTTAACAGTGGCTGCCACTGAAGACCCAACCATGTCACGCCTGACCTTGGTCACGCGGGGTGATGATCAGGTCATAGAACAAATCACCAAACAGCTGCATAAGCTGATTGAAGTGGTCAAGCTGGTGGACTTAAGCGAAAGCGCCCATATCGAACGGGAGCTGATGATGGTGAAGGTGAAAGCCAGCGGCGAACAGCGGGAAGAAGTCAAACGTTGTGCCGATATCTTCCGCGGCCAGATCATCGACGTATCGCCCACCACTTATACCATTCAGGTAGTGGGGACCAGTGACAAACTGGAAGCTTTTATTGAAGCCATGCGCAACACCCAGATCCTGGAAGTGGTACGTACCGGCGTTTCGGGTATTTCCAGAGGCGAAAAAGCGCTGGCCCTTTGAAACCGGGCACTCTCACAAGGGTAAAAACAACCAGGGGCGCTGCTAATAGCTGCGCCCTTTTTTTATGTTGTATCAAATGAACTCAGCCCGCTTTCAACGCTGTTGGATTGATATCCTGCTCTGCGGTTTGGGGCGTAGTTTTAGCCATATGCCGGCCATACACCAGCTGAAATAACGGGGTGGCCATTAAGGTGGTGACTATCGCCATTAACACCATAATGGAAAATAATCCCTGCTGGATCACGCCGTAACTCAACGCAATATTGATAATAATCAGCTCCATCAGGCCACGGGAGTTCATTAAAGCGCCCACTGCCATTGCAGTGCGGTTATCGGCTCCGCCAATGCGCGCTGCAGCCCAGCAAGCCACACCTTTAGCAAAAATAGACGCCGCCAGAATAATCAGTGCGGTGGAAAACACCTGCCAGGAACCCAGTACATCCAGCTGGGTTCTTAAACCTGAATAAGTAAAAAACATCGGCAACAACACAAACACAGTGATTTTGTTTAACCGGGCGCTGACCATCTCACTCATTTTGCCCCTGGGCATCGCAATACCCAATAAAAAACCACCAAACACAGCGTGCAGGCCTACCCACTCCATGGCATAAGCTGACAGCGCCCACAGCAGCAGCACAAGCAAAAACACCGGCTGAGTTAACACTCCGGTGTGGTCGACCTTGTCGGCCAGCGGCTGCAACCAGCCACGGACTTTGGTCAGCATCAAAGAAGCGTAGATGGCTCCACCCAGCACAGCCTTGATGGCCAGCAAAGCCCCACCACCAAAACTGGCCAGGACCACCGCCAGCACTATCCAGGCCGCAGCATCATCAATGGCACCGGCAGCCAGCGCCAGAGTGCCTAAAGCAGTGCCTGCCAGTTTACGTTCATAAATAATGCGCGCCAGCATTGGAAAAGCGGTAATGGCAATAGCAGCGCCCATAAAAAGTGCGGCATTGGTGTAGGAAATATTGGCGGCGAATAAACCGGGTTGCTCCAGCAGCCATACACACAATAAAGCACCGACGATAAAAGGCACTATCATGCCAGCAAGCGAAACCCCGACAGCACTGCGGGCTTGTTGTTTAAATAACCGGGTATTAAATTCCAGCCCAACCAGAAACATATAAAGGCCAACACCAATTTGGGCACCTATGTACAAAATGGGCATAGTGTCGGCGACAAAAATACCTTGTTGCAGCTCTGGCCAAAACAAACCAAACAACGAAGGTCCCAGTACCACACCGGCAATCATTTCGCCCACCACCCTGGGTTGGCCGATAAATCTGGCCAGATAACCAAACAGCTGTGCAGCCAGCAAAATAATCACTAACTGTTGGGCAAAAGCCCAGGCCAACTCGGTATTTGTCATAGATATCACTCGCTATTGCTGTTGTTTTGTAGGCAATGCAGGACAGAGGGTTGTGCGCAGATTGCACCTGGGGATCGGACGCTTGACCGATTCACCGCCGGCTGTGACCGGTCTGTTATTTTGACTCAGCACCATAACGCTGCCCCAGGCCCATAGCAAGCATTTTGTCGTGTGGCTTTTTACGCAGCAATGCCGCTATTTATCACTGTCGCGCCTAGGCAACACAGGCCATTTCTGGCATGCTGCAGCTTTTGCATACGGAATACACTGATGTCAAATCATGAGTCTGAACAGGTCGATCAAAGCCTGCTGTTTGAAGTGATTGAAAACCAGCTGGCAGATGCTTATCCGGCCAAAGTCAAAGCCACTTTAATGCGCCTGCGTATGACGGGTCACAGCCAGGAAGAAGCAATGGAACTGATTGCCTGCGCGCTGGCGCCGGAAATGCTGGCCGTGGTTGAACAGCAGCAACAGTTTAATCTGGCCCGTTATGAACAACATCTGGATCTGTTGCCACAAACCCCTTGGCTGGAAGCCGAATAACCATTTTTATTGTTGCTCAAAACAGGGAAGCACCTTGTGATCTTGCGTCTGATAAGCCTGTGTTGTTGTCTCTGGTTGTTGTCTGGCTGTCAGAGTAAAGTTGCTGCGCCCACCGAAGCGCAGTTGTATCTGCAAATCATCGGCAATTTACCCGCCGCCGAACAGCTGCCGCCTTATGCCACCTTGTATCAGAGTTATCTGCAAAGTACAGAAGTAGCCAAAACGGCTCAAGCCTGGAAAGAATGGCAACAGCAAGCGGCAGCAAAACAGTGTCAGCAGCTGGACTGGCAACAAGGGCAAAAAGACAATTTCTGGACGCTGGCGTTTTATCGTCATGCCATTCAGTGTTTTAGTGAAAAGCCGGACCAGGCTCAGTTAAAACACTGGCATGCGTATCTGAACTATCTGCGCAGCGGCATACTGCAAACTGGCCACGGCAAAACATCTTATGGCGCTTATCAGATCAATCTGTATCAGGACGGGCACGATCTGATGCAACTGCTTGGCATGCAGGTCCTGGATTATTACGCCGAACTGTCCGCCGGCAACAATGCGCTGCATTATGTGCTGCAGGTGTACGACAGCAGCGATCAGAAATTTAAAGCCATTTATCTGGAAAACCAGCGTTATCTGCATGCACTCGATCAGATCCCTTTTCCTTTTACCGGCCTGGTTGACGGCTGGAGCCGGCAGATGCAACCGGAATACACCAAAACCAACTCAGTGTTGCAGGTGCCTGTAGCGATGATGCTGCAACAACAAGGTGACACAGCACAGGCGGTTAATCTTTACCAACAAGCGATCAATGCGGGGTCGCATCAGGCCGCGGTCAAACTGGCTGAACTCTGTTATCAGGCCGAGCTGAACCTCAGCAAAAACCAATGTCACCAATGGTTACTGGCTGCTGCAGACGATGACTATGTGCCGGCGCTGCAATTTTTACTGTTCCTGCATCAAAGTGGCCGGCTTGGCAAAGTGGATGAAGGCAATATCAGATTGCAACGCGCGCAAATCAACGAGCTCGCCGGTGCTGGTCAGGCGGAGTTACAGCTGTCGCGTTATTATTTTGGCAATAAATTTGGCAAGTCCGACCCGGCACAAGGTGATTTCTGGTTAAAACAAGCAGCCGCTGCCGGTATGCAGGACGCCATGGCATTTTATTTGCTGTCGCAGCTGGAACAGCATCCGGAGCAACACGCCGCTCTGGCTGAACAGTTAAAACCTTTTGCCGATCAAGGCAATAGTATTGCCGCTTACCTTTATGCATCTCAGCTGATACAACAAAATCCACCACCGGCCAAAGTGCCGGCCGCCGAATCTTATTTGCTGCAGGCCAGCAAAAACTGGCATCCGGAAGCCCTGTATCTGCTGGGTTACGGTTATGAAGAAGCCCTGTTTGGCGAGGCTAAACAGGAACTGGCACTGCATTATTACCGCTTGGCGGCCGAACGGTTTTTTAGCAGGGCTATGCTCAGGCTTGGTACTTTATACCGTGATGGTGAACTGCTGCCAAAAAACAGTGAACTGGCTAATCGCTGGTTTATGTTATGCAGCAAACAAGGCAATGTGGCCTGCGCTTTTAATGCCGGCTTGATGTTTGATGATGGTGACGGTGTGGCAGCGGATGCTAAAACGGCGGCGTATTTTTATCAGTATGCCGCAGCAGAAGGTTATACCCCGGCTAAAAACCGGCTGGCTTTGTTGTATCTGTTTGGCAAAGGCGTCAAAGAGGATACCACCAAAGCTTTGGCGTTGTTCACCGAAGCGGCCGCTGCCGGTAGCCACAGCGCCAACTATTATCTCGGACTGCTGTATTTTGAAGGCAAAGTGGTGCCGCGCGATTTTGCCAAAGCCAAATTGTATTTTGAGCAGGCTGGCGAACACCCGAATGCCATCCGCTATTTGCAAAACTGGCAACAGATGACTGGGCAGCAGGTCAGGCCCTGACTTCCGCTCAATTAATAACCAGTTGTTTTACAATGATCTGTATTCAATTGGTGACTAAATGTAATGGCGCTGGCATCTACACTCAGCCGTCGTATAAGCTGCGGCAGATATTCAAATCCGGAGTAACCCCAATGCAGAAAAAAACCGCCCCAGTGCTGGCCAGTCTGGCCGCCGCTATGCTCTTTGTCTGTGCACCAGTCAGCGCCACAGTGGTGCTGGTCAAAACCAGTCTGGGTAATTTTGAAGTAAACCTGTTTGATCAAACCACGCCAGCCACAGTGAATAACTTCCTGGCTTATGTCAAAAATGGCAGTTACCAGAACACTGTGTTTCACCGTAGCGTCAAAGGTTTTGTGTTGCAGGGTGGTGGTTTTCGCTTTAGCGGTGACAACAATGCGCCTTTTACTGCTGTCCCTCAGCTGGCTGCCGTTGTTAACGAACCTAAGTTATCCAATGTGCGCGGCACTATTGCCATGGCAAAAATCAGCGGTAACGCCAACAGCGCAACCAATCAATGGTTTATTAATTTGAGTGACAACAGCGCCAACCTGGATCTGCAAAATGGTGGTTTTACCGTTTTTGGGACTGTGACGGGCACAGGTATGGAAATTATTGACTCCATCAGTAACTTACCAAATAACCTCAATACCAATTATCCGGAAGTCCCGCTGCGTAACTACACAGCAGCCGACGGCGCTGCCAAAACGCCGGTCACCAGCAATAACCTGGTGACCATTGAAAGCATCACAGTGATCAACGCTGAAGTGAATACAGCTGCTGGTCTGAATCCAAAAACCAATACGCTGATCACCAGCAAACCTGACAGCGGAAGTTCAGGCTCATCAGGCGGCAGTCTGGACTGGTTCAGCTTGCTGGCAGGTGCCTTCCTGGTTTGGCGCCGCCGCAGCTGTTAAGCCAGTCACACATCATATGTACAAAACATCAACCGGGCTTTTGCCCGGTTGCTGTTTTCTGCTCAGTGCTGGCTTCAGTGACGAGTTTTGCCGCCAATGTTGTCAAACAAGACTGACAATAACAAAGCGCTGTTGCCGGTAAACCGGCTTGTTCAGCCAGGCCAAAGGGCAAACGCAAACACCAGCAGCTTTCGGCCGGTTCACCGGCGCTAACCGCACACAGATTTTCTTTGCCACAACCCGGACATACACTCATCACAACCTCCGCCGCCAGTTCAGTAGCAGCATAGTGACCACACCAGCCAGCAAGCCCCAGAAAGGCGAAGCTATACCCCAAAAACTCTGGCCGGACGCCGTCACCAGAAATGTCAGCATAGCGGCATCACGATGCGGCGACTCCGCACTGACCTGCGCCAGATTAGCGGCGATAGTCCCAAGCAAAGCAACACCTGCCACTGTTGCCACTAAGGCCTCAGGAAAAGCGGCAAACAGCGCCACAACAGTGGCTCCGGCCACGCCGGTGCACAAATAAAACACCCCGGCAGCAATGCCGGCCGTATAACGTTTGGCCGGTTCCGGATGTGCTTCAGGCCCGCTACAGATGGCCGCCGTAATAGCAGCAAGATTAATTGAGAAGTTCCCCCAGGGCGCGCTCAGCAAAGTGACCAGGCCTGTCCAGCTTAACAGCGGTGACGCCGGCAGCTGATAACCACTGGCCTTCAGTACCGCAAGGCCGGGAATATTCTGTGACGTCATAGTGACCAGAAACAGCGGAATTCCAACACCAATCAATGCCTGCCATGACCACTGTGGACTGACCCACACCGGCTGCACCGGTGTCCATGCAACTTGTGATATATCCAGTTGCCCCATGGCAAATGCCAACAACAAACCGCTACACAACACCAGCGGCACCGCATAACGGGGTAACCATCTTTTTGCCGCCAAAAACACTACTAACATGGTCAGCACCAGCACAGGGGAATCCGGCAAACTGATAAAAATAGCCAGGCCAAACTTCAATAAAATGCCGGCCAGCATTGCTGCGGCTAGGGGTAACGGGATACGGCTACTGAGTTTATCAAACCAACCACTCAGGCCCAGCAATAAGGTCAGCAGTGCACTAAACATAAAAACGCCAACAGCCTGCCCTAAACTGACTTCGGTTAAACTACTGGCCAGTAAAGCCGCACCTGGCGTGGACCAGGCGGTCAATACCGGAGCTTTAAAATACCAGGAAAAGCCAATACAGGTGATGCCCATGGCAAAACCCAGCACTGCAATCCAGGAGGCCGTGACCGCCTGATCAGCCCCTGCAGCGCTTGCCGCCTGAAATACGATGGCCACTGAACTGGCAAAACCTACCAACACAGCAACAAAACCGGCTACCACCGCCGACACTCTCCAGTCTTGCCATTGCATTGGCGTTTTTTCCGGTTTCATCAGCACTCCAGTTCGGTCAAAACAGTCACTAACGCAAAAACTTCGCCACATACCAGCAGCTGGCGACCATCTGCAGCTGCTGTGTCCTGGCCCAGTTCAGCCCTGCCCGCACCAGCTGTTCGGCCAGCCCCTGACCTCGGGCTGCTTCAGGGACAAAAGTATGGGTAAAATTGACCTGCACAGCATGACCGGCGGCATCGGTACTGAGCTGATAGTCCAGCCTGGCTTGGTGGCCGGCAAAGTCCAGCACAAAACAATGTTGCTCCGGCAAATGTCGGATAACTGCCTGATCCATAATGGACTCCTTTGCTGCTCTTCTCAAAAAACGACTCTGCTACTTTACGCCGCAGCACCACAAAGTACCAGCACCCAGCACAACCCACCCACCCTAAGGGCGGCAAAGCACAGCAGCGCAACTACTGATAAAACTGCAGGCAAAGCGCCAATTTCTTGTTAATCTACCAAAAAATTTTCGCCCTGGCCCCAAGCGCCCGGGGCTTTTTCAGATGGAGTGGTTATGACCCGCATTGGCACCCCGGCCAGCCCAACCAGCACCAAAGTATTGTTACTTGGCGCCGGCGAGTTAGGCAAAGAAGTATGTATCGAATTAAAACGTTATGGCTGTGAAGTGATAGCGGTTGACCGCTACGTAAATGCCCCTGCCATGCAGGTGGCAGACCGCCATCATGTGATTTCAATGCTGAACGGCGCAGCCTTGCGTCAGCTGGTGATCAAAGAAAAACCTGATCTGATAGTGCCGGAAATAGAAGCTATCGCCACTGCAACTTTACTGGAACTGGAACAGGAAGGTTTTCAGGTGATCCCAAGCGCCCGCGCCGCTCACCTGACAATGAACCGTGAAGGCATTCGCCGCCTGGCCGCTGAAGAGCTGCAGCTGCCCACTTCGCGTTATCAATTTGCCGACGACCACGCCAGTTATCTGGCCGCTATTGCCACCGTGGGTTATCCCTGTGTGGTCAAACCCATTATGTCGTCGTCCGGCAAAGGCCAGTCGGTATTAAAGTCTGATGCCGATGTTGAAACGGCCTGGGCTTATGCTCAGGAAGGCGGCCGCGCCGGCAAAGGCCGGGTGATAGTGGAAGCCTTTGTTGATTTTGACTACGAAATTACCTTGTTAACCGTTTGCTCGGTCAGTGGCACCCAGTTTTGTGCGCCCATTGGCCATCGTCAGGAAAAAGGCGATTACCGTGAGTCCTGGCAGCCGCAAGCCATGTCTGACGCAGCCCTGGCCAAAGCCGAAGATTATGCCCGCCGTATTACCCAGGCCTTAGGTGGCCGCGGTGTATTTGGTGTTGAATTATTTATCAAAGGGGACAATGTCTGGTTCAGCGAAGTATCACCGCGGCCACACGACACCGGCATGGTGACATTAATGTCACAAAACCTGTCGGAATTTGCGCTGCATGCCCGCGCTATTCTGGGTTTACCCATTCCGGCGATACGGCAGCTTGGCCCTACCGCCTCTGCAGTGTTACTGGTGCAGGGACAGTCACAACAGATGCAATTTCATGGGCTTGACCGCGCATTGACCGAAGCAGATACTGAAATTCGTTTATTCGGAAAACCTGAAGTACATGGTGAACGCAGGCTTGGAGTTGCGCTGGCACAAGCCGGCACTATTGAGCAAGCGATAGAAAAAGCCCTGAATGTGATCAAGCAGATCAGGGTGGAGTTATAAAGGGACACAACAACTGCAAAGACTTATTGGCAAACTTTGCCAGTCTGCAGAGTTGTCTCCTACACTAAGAAACTGATAGTCAGCAACATCTGTGCACTGAACTATCAGTTTAACCTGCAGTTCTGCAGCAGCAGTGCTGAATTGTCGTGGTCGCAACGAAGAGGGAATGTGCATGATTTTGTTAGTCGGTGGGGAAAAAGGCGGTAGTGGCAAAAGTTGTCTGGCCCAGAATATCGCCGTGTATTTTTCAACCCAGAAAAATGCCAACGTGATTCTGGTGGATTGTGATCCACAACGAACCACATCTGATTGGGTGCAGGAACGTCATCTGTCACCGAACGTACAATGGATCAACTGTGTACAGATGTACGGCAAGATCCGTTATGAATTGAAGAGCCTTGAACACCACTACGACTATGTCATCGTCGACTGTGGTGGTCAGGATAGCGTGGCGCTGCGTTCCGCCATGTCGGTTGCCTCTCATGTGCTGTTGCCACTGCGGCCAAAACGCCGTGACTTAAAAACGCTGGAACACTTAGAAGATTTGGTCAGCAACTGTAATGTGGTGAACCCCGACATGATAGTTGCCTGTGTACTGACCCAGTGCCCGTCGTTACCCAATCAGGCCAACCGCATTCTCGACGCAAAAGAAGTGGTACGCAGCTTTAATTTACGGGTATTAAATGGCGTCACCTACAGCCGCAATATTTATGATGACAGCGAAGAAAAAGGTATGTCTGTGATGGACACTGAGCCGGATGGTAAAGCGGCTACCGAAATCAAAGACATTATTGTTGAACTGATGGCAATGAAGGCAATTCAAGAAGATGGCATTGACCGATCTGAAAAAAAATTCAACACGATCGAATAAACGCGCTTTCACCGTGGAAGAATTTATTGCCGATGCTGAAAACTACGCTATGGGGATCCCCAAAATCGTTAGTGTCAGACAGGCACCGGAAGAAGATTCAGCAACCCTGCTGAGTCAGGGGCCAATGCGTCATGCAACTTTCACTTTAAGTGCCGAAGCGATTGAGGTGTTAAACAATCTGAGTAAAGAAACTGGCGTATCAAAATCAAAATTGATCCGCCAGCTGATTCTCAGCGTCAATGAACAAAATCAGAGTGCCGCTGTGGGTGTAGGTAAGTCCGTCGTGGTGAAAAAGGTGGAATAACACCGCAGTGCGGTCTGGTTAATTTGTCAGACCGCTGCGGTTGTTCTCTATAACAGCACACACCTGCGTAATACTGTCACCATAGAGTTGTTGGTGAAACTGTCGTTCCACACAATAACGCTGATAAAACTCCAGAACATTAGCCGTACTACTGGCCACCCGCTCCAGTTCTGTTTGTTGACCTCTCCCCAGACTGTTACCTATTTCGGCAAACCGGGTTTTAATGGCCCTCATACTTTGATCTGATTTGACCTTGCTGGCATTGTGCGTTGAATCGCTGAATTTTGCATATAGCTGTTGTTTATAAGGCAGCAACACCGGATGATCTGACAATGTGGCAAGCGCCAGCACTAACACGATAAACCATAAGACTTTTTTCATTATTACACCTTTATTTGCGCATTGGTGCTTATTCTACGCATAAAACAAGCTGAACGAAATCCGGCTTTGTGCCTTGATGGTTTGACGCGCGTTCACCACCACAAGGTGTCATCAGTGTTGACACTCAGCTGTTGCCGAAGTTTACATTTTTTTGGCTGAACCTGCGCTTTATCAGGCTTTCAGGCTCGTCCAACTTTGGTACAAAAATTGCCTTTTAGGGCTGACTTTCAGGATATAGCCTGCGGTTGATCTACCGCAATGCAGGCAAGGCCATGATCCATCAGCATTTACTGCTATAATCGCCCACAGCGCCGGCAGACTTTTGCCGGCCTAGCTGCAGCATCAGAGGTACAGTGTGGAACCACAACAAAAGCAACAGACTATCCCAATTAAAGTGGATATGCACAATCCAAAAGAGCCGAAAAATTACCCAGTTCGGGATCGGATTTATGTGCGGGCAGTCAAAGGGTTGCATCAAAAATTACGCCGCAATATGGGTTTTGTTTTTATGGGCCTGTTTATGTTGTTGCCCTGGCTGCAGTTTGACGGCCACCAGGCCATTCTGCTTGATATTGGCGAGCAAAAATTTAATATTTTTGGCATGACCTTATGGCCACAAGATTTCACCATCATGGCTTGGATCTTTGTCATCGGCGCTTATGCCCTATTTTTTGTCACTACTTTTTATGGCCGGGTCTGGTGTGGTTATTTATGCCCGCAAACGGTCTGGACCTTTATTTTTATCTGGTTTGAAGAAAAGATTCAGGGCAACCGTAATAACAGAATGAAACTGGATAAAGACCCCTGGTCGGCGCAAAAAGTGCTGAAAAAAGGTTTGACCCACTTCGCCTGGCTGGCATTTTCTTTATTAACTTCGTTGATCTTTGTGGGGTATTTTACGCCTGTAGATCAACTGTTTATCGACTTCTTCACCGGCAATGCCAGCTTCTGGGCCGTGATATCTGTATTGTTTTTTATGGTATGTACCTATGGCAACGCCGGCTGGATGCGCGAAATTATGTGCACTCACATTTGTCCTTATGCCCGCTTCCAGTCTGCGATGTTTGATAAAGACACTTTTACTGTCACCTATGATGCAGTGCGTGGTGAAAACCGCGGCCCACGTTCGCGTAAAGACGCCGACTATAAAGAAAAAGGCCTGGGTGATTGTATTGACTGTAACCTCTGTGTGCATGTCTGCCCAACGGGGATAGATATCCGCAACGGCTTGCAATACGAATGTATCAACTGTGGTGCCTGTATTGATGCCTGTGATGACACCATGGACAAAATGGGTTATGCCAAAGGTCTGATCAGCTACACCACAGAGCACAGCCTGGCCGGTAAGCCCACCAAAGTGCTGCGGCCAAAGTTATTGGGTTATTTTGTGGTGTTGCTTGTGGTTTGTAGCGCCTTTGCCTGGACACTCTGGACCCGGATGCCGGCAGAACTGGACGTGGTGCGTGACCGCGGCAGCTTGTTCCGCGAAACCGATGAAGGTTTAATTGAAAACACCTACACCTTAAAAATCATCAATAAATCACAGCAGGATCAAACCTTTGTGCTGAGTTTCACCGGTTTGGAGCAAGCCAGCTGGATTGGTGAAAAAGAAGTCACTATCAAAGGCGGCGACACAGCCGGCATTCCAATCAGTTTGTCGTTGGATCCGGCCGATGCCACCAAACCAGTGATGGATATTGAATTCCAGGTGCGTGACAAAGACGAGCCAGACGTTGAACTGACCCAGGGCAGCAAGTTTTTTGCTGGCCGTTAATTCTGCTCTCTAAAGCCTGAACCGGAGCAGCAGTTTGTACTGCTGCTCCAATAAAGCCATCGCGGTCTTGTCCACAGCCGGTTACACTGCCCACTGCTTTTGATGAGGTTGGTTATGGCCGCTGCTTTTGATTTTTCGGAACTCTCGCCCGATTTAATTCTTGATGCCTGTCAGCATTATGGTTTTTATGCTGAATCCGGCTTATTGGCACTAAACAGTTATGAAAACCGGGTTTATCAGTTTAAAGCTGACGATGGCCAGCGTTATGTGGTGAAGTTTTACCGGCCTCAGCGCTGGAGCACGGCACAAATTCTGGAAGAACACCAATTTGCCTTTGAACTGGCTGAAGCTGAAATCCCGGTGGTGGCACCACTCAAAGTCGAGGGGCAGTCGTTATTGCCTTATCAGGGTTATCAGTTTGCCGTATTCCCTAGCCGCGGTGGCAGGGCGCTGGAAATTGATGATGATGAACAGTTATGCCAGCTCGGGCGTTTTTTAGGTCAGCTGCATCAACTGGGCGGCGCCAAAGATTTTTTGCACAGGCCAAAGCTGTCGGTGCAGGACTTTATCAGTGACAGCCGCAGTGTATTGCTGCAACAAGGCCAGTTCAGTGCACACACAGGGCAACAACTTGAGCAGTTATTACAACAAATAGAGTTGCTGTGCCAGCAACAATATCAACCCAAACGCACTATTCGTTGTCATGGTGATTGTCACCCGGGCAACCTGTTTTATCACCAGCAACCATTTTTTGTTGATCTGGATGACTGCCGCCAGGCACCGGCTATCCAGGATTTATGGATGCTGCTGGGGGGTGAGGCTCCGGAGCAAAGACTGCGGCTTGAGCTGTTACTTGATGAATATCAACAGTTTTGTGATTTTGATTTTGCGGAACTTAAATTGATAGAAGCACTCAGAGCGATGCGGATGGTGCATTATATGGCGTGGCTCGCCAGGCGCTGGGTGGATCCGGCCTTCCCTTTGCATTTTCCTTGGTTTAACACCGAGGCATATTGGCAACAACAGCTGGTTGTGTTGCAAGAGCAGATATGGCGCTTACAACAGCCGGCATTGCAAATGCATCCGTTTGATTATTAACAATGAAATTTCATCAGGCCAAGCCGCTATACAGCACAATTTAGCTTGGTGTAAGCTGTGCGCCAGCTGATGGCCGGCGTAACGGCAATGGACGATAAAAAAGTAACTCTGGAACTGAAAAATGAAAAAATTAATGATGTGGTTTGCAGCGGCTTTATTGCTGGTGCCGGCAGCACAAGCTGCTGGTAAATATAAAGAAGGTGAACATTATCAGGTTATTTCTGAGCAGAAGACGGCTAAGCCGGAAGTCAAAGAGTTTTTCTCTTTTTATTGCCCACACTGCCATTCATTTGAACCTGTAGTACAGAGTCTGGAAAAGTCTCTGCCCGAAGGTGTGGTGCTAAAAAAATTCCATGTTGATTTTATGGGTGGTGCCAAACAGGAAACTCAGGCCGCATTAAGCCGTGCTATGGTTCTGGGCAAAGTGAAAGGCAAAGGCAATGAAGTGAACCGTGCATTGTTTGAGCACATTCATACCAAACGAAAAGCTTTTGCCAGCGAGCAGGACATTCGTGAAGTGATGTTAAGCGCGGGTATTGACGCCGCCGACTACGACAAAAACATCAACAATTTTGTGGTGAAGTCTCAGGTCAGTCTGATGCAAAAAGAACAAAATACTCTGTCAAAATCCAGAGTGCTGAATTCGGTGCCCACTTTTATTGTGAATGGCCGCTACAAAATTGACATCAGCAAACTGGACCAGGCGAATCTGGAGCAGGACTTAAAAGGTCTGACCAACTATCTGTTACAACTGCCTTAATTTTCCGGAGGATTGATGATGTTTCGCCGTATTTTACTCAGTGCAGTTGCACTGTTCAGCCTGACCTTGACCGCTCAGGCGACAGAGTTTGTCGCAGGCACCCACTATGAAGTTGTGGCCGAAAAAGCCACCGCCAAACCTGAAGTCAAAGAGTTTTTTTCATTTTATTGTGGCCATTGTTTCCGCTTTGAACCTGTTGCCAACAAACTGGCCAGCCAGCTGCCAACAGGTGTAACACTGGAAAAAGTGCATGTAGATTTTGTGCAAGCTGCAGCCCCGGAAGTACAAAACGCGTTAGCCCGTGCTTATCTGGTGGGGAAATCTGCCGGTCAGGGTGAAAAAGTTGCCGCAATGATTTTTGATTATATCCACCAGAAAAGGGCGTCATTCAGCTCAGAAGCTGACATTCGCAACCTGCTCGTGGTTAATGATTTTGACGGCAAAGTATTTGACGCCAAAATCAACAGCATGCCAGTTGTGACTGGTGCCAACGCGATGAAATCTGCCCAAAACCACTGGTCGGAAAACCGGGTACTCACAGGTGTGCCCATGCTGCTGGTGAACGGCAAATATAAGCTGAAATTCGACAAGCTGGATCCGGACAATTTTGAACAGGAACTGCAACAGCTGGTGACCTACCTGCTGGCAAAAAAAGACTAACAAATTGGTGATCTGAGCCCGGCAAAATGCCGGGCTTTTTTTTGTCTGAAGCACGCAGCCACAATCATTCATTCCAAGGCATGGCAAACTAAGGTATAACGGCAACATGAAAATACCCAAAAGAATCCAGCCATTGGTTGACGAAGGCCTGGTTGATGAAGTTCTGCGGCCACTGATGAGCGGCAAAGAGGCGGCTGTGTTTGTCGTGCGTTGTGGCGACCAAATCCGCTGCGCCAAAGTATACAAAGACGCCAGCCAACGCAGTTTTAAGCAAGCAGTACAGTATCAGGAAGGCCGTAAAGTACGCAGCTCACGCCGGGCCAGAGCTATGGAAAAAGGCTCACGTTATGGCCGGGAACAACAGGAACAAAGCTGGCAGCAAGCCGAAGTATCAGCCCTGGCAAAATTAGCCGATGCCGGGGTGCGGGTACCTGAACCTTATGGCTGTTTTGACGGTGTATTGTTGATGGAACTGGTGACAGACGCCGACGGTGATGTAGCTCCCCGGCTCAATGATGTGTCGATGTCCGCAGAACAGGCGATTGAAGATCACGCCATTATGATGCGTTACATTATGCGGATGCTTGGTGTAGGTCTGGTGCACGGTGATTTATCTGAGTTTAACGTGCTGGTCGACTGTTATGGCCCTGTGATTATCGATTTACCGCAGGCTGTGGATGCCGCCGCCAATAATAACGCACTGTGGATGCTTGAGCGTGATATTAACAACATGACGCAATATTACGGGCAGTTTGCGCCGGAGCTGTTACAAACCAGATACGCTGCGGAGATCCGGGCTTTGTATCAGGCCGGAGATTTTGACCCTGAAGCTGAATTAACAGGCCAATATCAGGAAACAACGGCTGCTGCCGATGTAGACGCTGTGTTAGAAGAAATTAAAGCCGCTTTTGCCCAGATGCAGGAACGACAGCTGCGCCAGCAGCAGCACAACGAAGACTGATCGCCATATTGCAGCCCGCAGTGTTCTCAAAGTAGTAACCTGATCCACATCTGCAATCCGGCAAGTGACTACAACGACGGGGGGGCTGATATGCGACTGGAACGGGAACAAAGTCTGGTAATGCTGATTGATATTCAGCAAAAGCTGGCACCGGCCATTTTTCAATCTTCAAAGGTACAGCACGCCGCCCTTTGGGCGCTGCAAGTGGCGCAGCAACTACAGGTGCCGGTATTGGCCACTGAACAATATCCACAAGGTTTAGGGCTAACAGTGCCTGATTTGCGCCAGCTGCTGGTGCCGGCCCATATCTTCAGCAAAATTCATTTTAGCGCTTGGCGTGAAGCTGATATTGCACAGGCCATTCGCCTTCAGCAACGCCGGCAAATTGTATTGCTCGGCACTGAAAGCCATGTATGTGTGCTGCAAACCGCACTGGATTTATTAGAGGCCGGATTTCAGGTGTTTGTGCTGGCCTGCGCCGTGGGCTCGCGCACCGAGGAGAACAAACAGCTGGCACTTGCCCGGTTGCAGCAGGCCGGTGCCAGTATTATCAGTCTGGAAATGCTGGCCTTTGAATGGCTGGATAAAGCAGGCAGCGACGAATTCAGAAGGCTGAATCAGGGCTGGATCCGCTAAACGGCCACCTCAGCCCTGCTCGTGGACTTTATTCGGCCAGAATTTCCACCGCTGTTGGCACCAGTTGCCAGCTGATCAGTGGCTGGGTGACAGTTGCAGGGTCAAATTTTTTGCCCTGCGCCCTGGCTTCTGCCGCCAGCTGTTCGCGGCTTGATGCTAAATCCTGTTCAATTTTAACCAGCTGCCCCATGGCCAGCGCTTGTTTGCCACGGGCACTAACCGGAAACACCATATCACCGTCGCGAACCTTAATTTTCAGGGTGCTATCGGACGTCACCGCCAGCTGCATCCAACAGCCTTTTTTCTGACACACACTGACAATCTGGCTTTGCAAAGTGATGGTTTTACCCAAAAACTGCTCTGGCGCTGCCGCTACCTTGCGGATGTCGGTGACTAAGGTTTTATCTACAACACCACCAAACTGCAGCGAAGCGGCCAGCAATTGGCCGCAGAACAATGCCGGTACCACAAAAAATTTCCATTTGTTGATCATCATCCCTCCAGGGGTGTTTTGCGAGCTTGCATACGAACTTCTGTATTTTCAGTGAGATATCACAGCAATATCATATTTTTGTCAGCCTTTTACCGCTGCGCCGTAGTGAAATTCTAATACGGAAGTTCCACTATAACTTTGGTACCGCAAGTACGACAACAACAGTGAACAAACAAGGTAGGGAGATATTCTGATGAACACCAGCGGCATTAATAACCTGCAAAACCAATATGCACTTTATAGTGGCACCACCAGCAATACGACCAGTTCAACTAGCACGAGCAGCACCACCCAAAGCACAGCCAGCAGCACTGCAGATACCGTGACTTTAAGTGCGGAAGCTTTGGCGTTGCAGGCTACTTCAGAGACCGATACTGTTAATCCACCGGAGTCAGAAACTTTAGGTGTAGGTCAGGGGCATGGCATTAGACCGCCACAGTGAAAGTTTTGAATAGGCCATCATAATGAACAGTAATTTTTACGAGTTGCTAGAAAACATTACCCCTGGCTCCGACATATTCGTTGATATGGCGAACTATGGGGCTTTTGGCTATCTATCATTGCTTGTGGCCGCTTTGCTGTATGAGCGTAAACTCAACTCAATCACGATTTCAATTTTTGTTATTTATCTGAGCTGGATAAGTTCAAGAGTGCTCACGCCTGTATTGTATGATCTGGCGTCAGGCCCAGAGCTGTATACCAAGTTCGTTTGGTATGGAAGTTGGATCCTCTGTGATGTATTTTGCATCTGGCTTATTTATTACCTGCATAAGGTGCAAAATTTAAGGGCGACCCAACTGTCCTTGGTGGTTTCGATGTCTTTCATTGTAATGAGCCTGATTCAGGCCATTGATTTTATTGACAGAGCCACGTTGCAAAGTAATTTCTTTGCAACTGCTTACCAGTTACTGATTGCCACTATGAATACCTTCATGTTGCCGGTTATTCTGTACTTCTGGTTTGCTGAAATCCGCAAACGCCGGCTCATTGCAGCAGGAGCATAACCATGGCTTTTTTGCTGATTTTATTCACCTGCTGTTTATTGATCCTGGCTTTACATCTGCATTTAAAATTGCAGCAGTTGGCCAAAGAACCGCAGATTTATGCCGAAGTGGCCGTTGAGCTGCAACAAAGAGCACACGATTTACTGGTGCGAAAAGATCAATTGGATGCCAGACAAAACAGTGCAAATAAGGATGAAGAGGAACACTGGCGTAACGATGTAGCGCAGTATATGGAAGATTATGAACAGGAAGCGCTGGCCAGGGCCAGAGTACACTTAGGTCGTAAAACCCCGTCCGTCAGCTGACGGGGTTTTATTTTTATCTTTGCTCAACCACCACTACGACGGCCTTTTGTTTGTGCCTGTTGTGCCAGCCTGAGCTGTTGTGGTGTAGTTAGCACCTGCTGCCAGAACCAACCCGCCAGAGGCCCTATCACATCTGCTTCAGCATTGGTCAGCAGCACTAGGCCATAGCCACTTTGTGGTGAATAGGCGATATAAGGCCGGTAACCATCAACCACACCGGCATGGTAATACAACTTTTCGTTATCATATTGCACCATCCGCCAGCCCCGGCCATACCAGGCACTGACTTGTTTAAACTGTTGCCATACCGGCCAGCGCGGTTTACCCGGCATCCGGGTTAACGGCTGTTGCAACTGGCTCAGAACCTGTGGTGGCAACACATCAGGTCTTTGCCCCAGCATGGCCTGTAAATAAATGGCCAGATCCCGCGCACTGGCATTCACCCCTGCAGCAGCGCTGACCCGGTAAAAATTGGCTTTGGGTTTCACCTGCCGCCAGCCTTTGCCACCCCGTTCATGCGGCATGGCTTTGTTGCGCGACGCCAACAAAGGTGCCAGACCCACAGAGGCGGTTTGCATACCCAGGGGCTGAAATAAACGCTGATTTAATAACTGGTCGTATTTTTGGCCTGTGGCCCGCTCCAGCGCATTGCCGAGCAAACCAAAAAACACATTCTGGTAACTGTAACAACGCCCCAGCGGACAAACCGGGCTGAGCTCTTTCAGGCGTGGCAGGATTTGCGCCGGCGTTTGATCGGCTTCTATTAAGTCTTCAAACGCATGGGCCCAAAAACCACTGCTATGGGACAACACTTGTTCCAAAGTCAGGCTTTGTGTCAACTCTGGTGTTCTGAGCTGCAGCTCAGGCACGTATTTGGATAAGGCCTGTTGTAGTTCCAGTTGCTGCGCCTGCTGTGCCTGCACCAGACTGACACCGGCAAAAGTTTTTGATACTGACGCCAGACGAAATACGGTATCAGCATTAACTGTGGCACGCTCGCCCACAGATCGCACACCATAGTGCCCCAGCTTCAGAATGCGGTCGCCCTGCACTATGGCATAAGCACCGCCCGGCACTTTGGCCTTTTGCAGTTTTTCCCTGAACTGCTGCTCAAAGCTGTTTAACAACTCTGCTTCTGATAAAGGCGCGGCCGGCACAGCCGCACTCAATAGCGCCAATATCAGCAACACTTTGCGCAAGCGCGATTTTTTTAACACCATGCCAAACTCCGGAAAATAATACTTCATCGCTCAAAGGCGCTGCGCCTGTTTAGGGTAAAGCCGGTAAATACAACATTGGATCCTGCTGCACCCCCTGCAGCAATAATTCAAAATGCAGATGTGGTCCTGTGGCTTTGCCACTGCTGCCCACTGCGGCTATGGCTGTACCAGCCATCACTCTGTCACCTGGCTTGACGTTCACCTGTTGCAAATGTGCGTATAAGCTTTGGTAGCCTGCACCATGATCCAGCAACACCACCAAACCCAGATTGGGGTGCAGGCTGCTGTTATCGGCAATTAACACTGTTGCCGGCGCTACGGCGCGTACTTCGTCACCGGCATGCCCGGCTAAATCCAGCCCAGTATGCGGTCGGTATTGCCGGATAGCACTTTTCACGCCAAACCCTGAGTTAACAGCCACCCGCTGTAACGGCCATTGCCACTGCTCTGGCACCGTTTGCCGCCACCACAACTGACTGAACAGCAGATAACAACAGAGCATGCCAAGCAATACTGCCATGATCAGCGCCGCCAGCCGGCGCAACGGCCACAGCACCACAGGTTGAAACAGCTGAGTTAACCGCTGCTGATAAAATTGTTCATCCACTTTGTGCCGGGTAAAACCGGCACTGATCTGGTTGGCATATTGCTGATACTTCAGACTAGTCAGCATTGCTTTGCCATAACTCAGTGCCAGTTCAGGCTGCTGCGCCAGCACCTGGCGATCAACAGTCAGTTCCATCGCCCTTACAAAAGCGGCTTCCAGTCTGGCCACCACCGGATTAAACCAGCACAAAGCGGCCAACAGCCGCCAGCACAACAATTGTTGTGGGTCGTGGCGGCGCACATGACACAGCTCATGTTGTAATAACAACAAACGTTCAGCAGCCGGAAAATCGGCAAAATTGGCGGGCAGCAGCAGCGACAAGCGGAAAAAACCAAACACAAAAGGTGAACCTGTCCCCTGTTGTTGTTTGAGCTGCAACTGCAACAACTGAGGTTTTATTGCTGCAATAGCCGATGGGCAGATCCCCTGCAATATATCACTGGCTGTGACAGCTGCCGCCTGCTCAGTGAACAACTGCAGTTGTTGCCATTGTTGTCTGAGCTGGCGTAAGTGCCAGCAAAAACCTGTGAACCAGATGCCGGACAACAATACCACCAGCACTTCTGACCAGTGCAACTGTGGCATCACACTGGGATGCATCACCTGCGCCGTCCAATAAGCTGTGGTTTCAGCCACAGGCTGTAATAAAGCGGCCGGGATCACCCACTCTTGTTGCCATTGTAATGGCGGCCATAACGGCCAGGTGCAACAAAATAGCGCTAACCAATAGCCAGCCGGCCACTGCGCCAACGCAGGTTTGGTTCGCCAGAAAATTTGCAGCCCACACCAGAGCAAATAGCTCCAGAGCACAAAAACACCAAGTTGTAGCAAGATCAGCATTTGTTGCCCGCCTGATCTGCTGCCAGCTTGGTGAGCAGCATTTCCAGTTCAGCCATTTCGGTGGCATTGACCAGCTGACTGTCGGCAAACATAGCAACGGGCAAAGGCCCTTTTAACTCAAAAATACGGCTGGCAAAATCCTGAGCAAAAGCCGCCAGCGTACTGACTTTATCTGCCAGCGCGCTGTAACTGTTTTTATGACCCTGACTTTCAAAACTAACCAACCCTTTTTCGGTCATACGCTCCAGTGTTTTGCGGGTGGAGGAATAACCCCAGCCCAGCACGGGCGCCAGCTCGTCATGCAGCTCACGGGCTGTCAGAGGTTGTTTTGACCATAACAGTTTCAGAATTTCCAGCTCTGGCGCCGTTGGTTGTTGCATCAGTGGACCCGGTGTAAAAACAATAATAGCGTCATAGTGCGACAGATGTCGCAGAGTAGCAAGCAAAAACTGCGACTCCTGTCGCAGTTTTTATCCTTCCATCACAGTCTGTTGTGGCTGCGCTTTACCAAGTGCACAACTTTTTTGCCTGTATCTTGAAGCGGCAGTGACAAAACCCCATCTTGATGACATAGCAGCCAGCCTGACTGGCATCCGTTTATTTTCAGGAGTTGTTATGTCTGTTACCTCTCGTTATACCCTGCCTGTGTTGTTGTCTTTTTTTCTGACCAGCTGTGGTTATTTTTCTGCCGACCCTAAACAACTGGCCGAACAAGCCTGGCTTGCTAAGGATCAACAATTAGCAGCCGCAGTCACGCAAATCCGCGAGCAAGGGCTGGATGCAGTAGTGGCTTCAGCAGAAGCTGGCTCAGTGGCAGCCTGCGTGGCCGGAAAACTCACCGCAGATCCGCTGGGCAAACTGATTAGTGTCGAAGGCGCCCTGGCAGAATCGGCTAAAGTGGCGCAGTTATTAGCCAACTTAGAACAACTGTTACAGCAGGATTTTAGCTTTGAACAGCTGGCCAGCACCCTTGAAAAAGGCGCTGCTGCGGCAGCTTATGCCAAAACCTTAATTGACCAGCAAGGGCTGGAGCAGGCACTACAAACTTTAAAACAGATGGTAAGCGCCAGCAGCGCTGTTGCACAGCAGGATTTGGGGGCTCATTTGCAGTCCTTATTGCAGTCTTGTCACAATACAACACCAACAGAAACAACCCCCACAGCACAAAAAGCCTGAGAACTACCGCATCTGCTTACGTGAGTAAAAAACCACCTCCATAGGAGGTGGCTTTGCAAAAGGCCCCCTAGAAGGGGGCTAGTTTAGTGTGACTCCATATCCAACATCATTTGCCGCTCTTCGTCTTCACGAGCTACTTTGTCTTGATGCCGGACATATCGCCGGATTATCTCTTCGTTCGCGCCCACGGAATCTACAAAATAGCCGCGCTGCCAGAAGTGATTTCCCCAAAGTTTCTTCTTTCTTAAATACGGAAACTTGTTGAATAACCTTATCGCTGTTCTACCTTTAAGTACCCCCATCAGCTCCGAAACACTGACATTTGGCGGCGTTCGCACCACTAAGTGAACATGGTCTATCTGTACGTTCAGTTCCACGACTTTACATTTTTTCATTGAACAGTACGTGTAGATGCTCCGATATAACTCTTTTCCTAAGTTTCCAGTAAGAATTTTGTATCTATACTTTGGCGTCCAAACGATGTGATACTGACAACGATAGAATACGTGTGATGCGGATTCATATCTGCTCATGCTATTTACTTCCTCATTTGCTGGTTACAAACGGGTCGCAGTATCTAGCATGGGCTTTCTTTAGGCATAGCCCCAGAGCCGATCACCACCTCCATAGGAGGTGGTTTTAAATTGACAATAAAAAAGGAGCTTTAAAAGCTCCTTTTTGTTTTGGCAGGGTTTGATCTTATTGCAGCTCACAACTGAAACAATAAGAGTAAATGCCATTTGGATCGTTAAACTGGCTAAACTGCGCCACATGCTGTTTTAACTCTGTCATCAGCTGTTGCACTGCTTTGTTTTCTGCAGATGGTGTGATTTCTGGCAGCAAGCCCATGGTTTTGGCTTCACCAAATAACTGTTTTACAAACTGTTGTTGTGGTGTCAGTTCCTGCTCAACCACCCAGACATCAAACTGGCTGAGGCTGGCCTTGCTGGCGGCCGATGCAATGGCATCTTCCAGTGTGCCGAGTTTATCCACCAGACCGAATTCCAGCGCTTTAGTGCCAGTCCAAACGCGGCCCTGGCCAACCTTATCTACTGCGGCTTTGTCGAGGTTGCGGCTAACACCAACGTGAGTGATAAATTCATCGTAACCACGCTCAATCATGCGTTGCAGCAGCTTTTCGGCATCAGCCGGCAAACCTTTAAACAGTGGTAAGCCTGCGCTAAAACCAGCAAGCTCAGTGGTGCCAACACCATCGACATTCAGACCCAGACTACCAACAGCGTTTTCAGCTGTATGCAGCATGGCAAAAATACCGATAGAACCTGTGATGGTGGTCGGGGCTGCCCAGATTTCATTGGCAGGTGCTGCAATCCAATAACCGCCGGAGGCTGCTACAGCGCCCATAGAAGCAATCACTGGTTTACCGGCTGCTTTTAATAAACGGATTTCTTCGGAAATAATTTCGGAAGCAAAAGCACTGCCGCCACCGCTGTCGATACGCAGCACCACGGCTTTCACCTTCTCGTCCAGTCTGGCTTTACGTAGCAATTTAGCCGTACTGTCGCCGCCAATCATACCGGCTTTGGCATTACCATCCACAATGGCGCCGCGTGCTACAACCAGCGCAACCTTGTCGGTTATCGGGTTTGGCATTTGCATTTTTGGGATCACCAGGCTGTGATACTCGTTATAACTCACCTGATTAAAAGTTTTGTTTTCTTTGTCTTCGCCAACCAGTGCAATCAGTTCCTGACGGAATTCTTCGCGGGTTTTTAAGCTATCTACCAGTTTTGCGTCCAGGGCATATTTGGCGATGTCGCCATCGGCTGCGCTGATGCGTTGATACAAGGTAGCAAAACTTTCATCAAAGTTGCTGACGTCAAAACCACGACGGCCGGCAACCTGCTGTTTATAGCTGCTCCATAATTCATTCAGCCAGGCGCTGTTCGCTTCTTTGGCTTCAGGAGACATATCGTCACGCAGGAATGGTTCGACGGCAGATTTATAAGTGCCAACCTTAAATACGTGGGTGCTGATTTTCAGTTTTTCTAATGCACTTTTGTAATACATTGGGTAGCTGCCATAACCCTCCAGCAACACTGTGCCTTTTGGATGCAGGTTAATATTGTCGGCGTAGCTCGCCAGATAATATTGGTTTTGCGCATAAAAAGTGCCTGTAGCCAGTACTTTTTTACCTGCAGCTTTAAATTTCTCCAGCGCACTGCCAACTGACTGCAGTTTATCCAAAGAACCGCGGCCTAAACTGGATAGTTCCAGCACTATGACTTTAATTTTGTCGTCTTTTGTGGCGCGTTCAACCACTTTAACCACATCACGAACCAGCATTTCCGGCGTTTCTTCGCTGCCACCTGCGGCTTGGTTCATCATGGCTTCCACCGGATCCACAAAACGCAGTTCTTCGACCAGATCACCCTTTAAGTTGAGCACCAGTGCGGCAGTTTCAGGAACCTTGACCTTGCTGTCATCCGATAACAACACACTGATAAAACCCACAAAAATAATCAGGAAAATCAGGTTCAGCACTAGATTCCGGACTGTTTTAAACACTTTGAACACTGCGGAAAAAAATCTTCTGAGCAGGCCTGGTCTTTCTAACGACATATCAAACACCTATATAAATACTTCTGTCTGAGCTTAAGATAACGAATTAAGGCAATAAACTTAAACGGAATTTGTAAGAAAATGTTTAATCCTTGTCAGCGCAGTTAAAAGCGGCTAAAGTTCCGCTATTCAACAGGTACGACCAGAAGAGGCCGCAGTGTCTTATCCATATTTATTACAACCTTTAGATCTTGGCTTTACCACTTTAAAAAACCGTGTAGTGATGGGTTCTATGCACACAGGGCTCGAGGAAGAAAAACAAGGTTTTGCCAAACTAGCTGCTTTTTATGCCGAGCGTGCCAAAGGCGGCGTTGGCCTGATTATCACAGGTGGCATCAGTCCTAATTTTCGCGGTAATTTAGTGCCTTTTGGCAGCCAGCTCAGCTGGTTCTGGCAAGCAGGCAAACATAAACAAGTGACAGCTGCCGTGCATCAGTATGGTGCTAAAATTTGTATGCAGCTGCTGCATGCCGGCCGTTATGGTTATCATCCTTTTAGTGTGGCACCCAGCAAAATCCAGTCGCCTATTACCCCTTTTAAACCTGCTGAAATGTCGTCACGCCAGGTGCGCGCTACTATTCATGACTTTGCCTCTTCAGCTCGTCTGGCGCAAAAAGCCGGTTATGACGGTGTGGAAATTATGGGCTCTGAAGGTTATCTGATAAATCAGTTTATTTGTCAGCGCACCAATCAGCGCACTGACGAATGGGGCGGCAGTTTTGACAACAGGTGCCGTTTTGCGCTGGAAACGATTCGTCAGGTGCGTGAGCTGTGCGGGCCTGACTTTATTATTATTTACCGCTTGTCGATGCTGGATTTAGTCGAAGACGGCAACAGCTACGAAGAAGTGGTGGCGCTGGCAAAACAAGTGGCGCAGGCTGGTGCAACCCTGATCAACACCGGGATCGGCTGGCACGAAGCCCGGGTACCAACTATAGGCACCATGGTACCTCGTGCTGCGTTTAGCTGGATCACCGCCAAAGTGAAGCAGGAAGTGACAATTCCGGTGGTGGCCACCAACCGTATCAATGACCCGCAAGTTGCCGAAGATATTCTGGCAAAGGGCGAGGCTGACCTGGTTTGTATGGCAAGGCCTTTCCTGGCCGATGCCGACTTTGTAAATAAAGCCGCAGCCGGCAAAGCCGATGAAATTAATACCTGTATTGCCTGTAACCAGGCCTGCCTTGACCATGTGTTTCAGAATAAAAGAGCCAGTTGCCTGGTGAATCCACGTGCCTGTTATGAAACTGAACTGAATTTTAACCCGGCACCAGAGCGCAAAAAGATTGCTGTGGTAGGGGCCGGACCTGCCGGTATGGCTTTTAGTGTTTATGCGTCACAGCGTGGCCATCAGGTGACCTTGTTTGATAAAGACGACAAGATTGGCGGTCAGTTTAATTACGCCAAACAGGTACCGGGCAAAGAAGAGTTCCATCAGACCATCCGTTATTTTGAACGAATGTTACAGCTGCATGCGGTGAAGCTTGAGCTTGGCCAGCTGCAAACTGTGGAATCGCTGGCAGCTGGTGGTTTTGATGAAATAGTACTGGCAACCGGCATCCTGCCACGTCAACTCGATTTACCTGGTGCCGATCATCCAAAAGTGCTGAGTTACCTGGATGTACTGCGCGATCATAAAGAAGTTGGAAGCAAGGTTGCGATTATCGGTGCCGGCGGTATTGGTTTTGATGTTGCTGAATATCTGACGGAGCCCTATTCGTTAACCTTGCAGCCTGACGCCTGGCTGAAAGATTGGGGCATTGATAAAAACTATCAGAGTCGCGGTGCTTTATTGCCGGATCAGACGCCTGAAGTGCCAACGCGCAAAGTCTATCTGTTGCAGCGGAAAAACAGCAAAGTGGGCGCAGGTCTTGGCAAAACCACAGGTTGGATCCACCGTGCTTCATTAAAGAAAAAAGCGGTGGATATGCTGTCTGGCGCTCAGTACCTGCGGGTTGATGATGAAGGCCTGTGGGTGGAGCTTGATGGACAACAACGGTGCCTGGATGTCGACAATGTCGTGATCTGTGCAGGCCAGGAGCCACAGCGGGTACTGCAGCAGGGCTTGTTAGACAAAGGTTTGAGTGTACATCTGATAGGCGGTGCTGACGTAGCTGCTGAACTGGATGCAAAAAGAGCCATCCGCCAGGGGGCAGAGCTCGCCGCCCGCATTTAATAAGCACATTCATCATTGGAAACGGCGTTAACAACAGCGCCGTTTTCCAGAAGGACAAACTATCAAACCACCAGCTTTCTGGTGGTTTTTTTATTTGCAGAAAAATTAACCGGATTTTACTTGCCAGCAGGCGGCAGAACGCAGTATTACATTAAAGCAGTCGCATAATTGTATTGTGATGGTGCGAAGCCATGGTGCAGAAAGATCACCTTGCACCAAAAAGGCGCATTTTGTCATACAGTTGCCACAGCAACGACATACACTCAACAACATACAGCGGCGTTAATTCCGGCTATGACAGGATTTATCGGTGTGTGCTTCATCATGGTATTGGCTTTGCAGTGTGTTTAAGCAGCGTTTGGCGCGGCAGCAGAATTTTCTGCGTTTTTTGTGTTTAGTTGCAGGCATGCATAAAACAATAAAGGTTTGGGTATAAGGGCTGTTACCTATCAAACGCCGGCAGGCACAGTGATTTGCCACCGGCACTGGTGTTGATTTACAGGGAGTCTCAGATGTCAGGTGTATTAACAATGATTTTGGCTGGTGGGGAAGGCACCAGACTGGCGCCATTAACCGGGATCCGCGCTAAACCTGCAGTGCCTTTTGGTGGTAACTACCGGATCATCGATTTTGTGCTGAATAACTTTGTAAATTCAGACTTATTACAGATCTTCGTTATCACGCAGTTTAAATCCCATTCGCTGATGAAACACTTAAGCCGTGCCTGGCGGGTGACGGGTTTAACCAACAGGTTTATCGACCCAATCCCGGCGCAGATGCAAACAGGTAAACACTGGTATCTGGGCACGGCCGATGCGGTTTATCAGAATTTGCATCTTATTCATGGCCTGGATCCTGAACATGTTTGTGTGTTTGGCGGTGACCATATTTACAAAATGGATGTGCGGCAAATGCTGGATTTTCACCGGCAGCGCAATGCCAAACTGACAGTCGCTGCTATTCCGGTGCCGGTGTCACAAGCCCACGAGTTTGGGGTGATCGAGGTGGATGCTCAGGGCAAAATGATTGGTTTTGAAGAAAAACCCAAATCGAACCCTAAAACTATTCCGGGCAATCCTGATTTTGTGCTGGCGTCTATGGGTAATTATATTTTTGAAGCCCGCTGTCTGGTTGATGTACTAGAAGAAGACGCAGCACAAGCCGATTCCAAACACGATTTTGGTCATAACATCATTCCAAAACTCTTTCCGTCTGGTGATGTGTATGTGTATGACTTTTCAACCAATATTATTAGAGGTGAAAAAGAGGCGGCCTGGGGTTACTGGCGGGACGTGGGCACTATCGACTCTTATTACGAAGCCAATATGGATTTAATTTCTGTGGTGCCGCCCATTGATTTATATAACAAATACTGGCCGCTACGCAGTTATACACCGCCTGTGCCACCGGCCAAGTTTGTGCATGACGAAGCGAACAGAACAGGGCAGGCTATCAGCTCTATGGTAGCGGCAGGTTGTATTGTCAGTGGTTCTATCGTGTACCATTCCATTCTGGGTTATAACGTGCATGTACACAGCCACAGTTATATTGAAAAAAGTGTGCTGATGGGCAACAACGATATTGGCCGGGGTTGCCGTATCCGCCGCGCTATTATTGATAAAGATGTCAAGATTGCACCAGGCACCATTATTGGTGAAGATCCGGTGTTGGACAGGGAGCGTTTTCACGTGTCCCCTGATGGCGTTGTGGTGATCCCAAAAGGGGCGCTGGTAGGCTTTGATTAAAACAGCAGCCCGTTGTGGCATGCAGGAGCGATAAGGTCGGATGCAAATAGTCTTTTTGTGCAGTGAATTTGAAGGTTTGCTTAAAACCGGCGGTCTAGCTGATGCAACACGCGGCCTGGCGCAGGCGCTTAAGGCAAAAGGGCATCAGGTTACAGTACTGATGCCCCGTTATGGTGCTTTGTATAACCAGGCGCTGCAAAAAGACTGGCAATCCGTTTATGTTGAGCTTGGCACTGAGCGTTATGGTTGTGCCGTGCGGCATCTGGTAAGCGACGGTATTCATGTCGCACTGATTGAACATCATGATTTTTTTGCCAGACCCAGGCCTTATGATGATGGTGAGTATCCTTATGCCGATAACGCGCTGCGTTTTGCCTTTTTTTGTAAGGCGGCTCTTTATTATCTGAGTGAAAATGGTATCAGCCCTGATGTGATCCATGGCCATGACTGGCAATCAGCCGCTGGTGCTTTATACCTGAAACAAATGCAGCAGCAGGGGCTTTTGCTGCAAAGTCGTTTTGTGTTTACCATTCATAATGCTGCGTATCAACAGGGCATTGCCCTGCATGATTTAGATGTGCTTGGGATGAGCGCAGCGGATTGTCCTGCTAATGTTCCACTGAGTCTGTTAAGTCTTGGTGTGGCGCATTGCAGCAGGCTGAATACTGTCAGCCAAGGTTATCGTGATGAGTTATTGTCTGAGCCTGCCGCCAACGGTTTAAGCCTTTTATATCAGGCAAGACAACAGCAGTTTGCAGGTATTTTGAACGGTTGTGATTATGGCCGTTGGGATCCACAAACGGATCAATCGCTGGTGGCGAACTACCACAAGGATGATTTATCCGGTAAACAACGGTGTAAAACAGAATTGCGCCGCCAGATGGGACTTGCGGACAGCAAGGTTCCTTTGTTTGTGGCAGTCAGCCGGGTCACTGGGCAAAAAGGGTTTGATTATCTGATCCCGGCGCTCAGCCACTGGCTTGCCAGCAGCAATGCCCAGGTCGTGATGATGGGCACAGGTGAGCAAAAATATATTCAGCCACTAAAAGCCTTGCAGCAACAATACCCCTTGCAATACCGTTTTATCGAAGGTTTTGATGAAGACTTTTCTCATCAGCTTGAAGCGGCCGGTGATTTTTTCCTGATGCCAAGTTTGTTTGAACCTTGTGGCCTGAACCAGATTTACAGCCTGCGTTATGGTACTGTGCCTATAGTGCGTGCGACCGGTGGCTTAAAAGATACTGTGTTAGCGCTGCCGGCCAGGGGCGCCACTGGCATCAGTTTTACCGAGCCCGGTGTTGAGGCTTTGCTTGGCGCTTTACAACAGGCCGAGGCCTTATATCAGAACAAAGCTAAATATCAGAAAGTACAGCAAAGAGGTATGCAACAATATTTTGGCTGGGACCAGGCAGCAGAAAAATACCTCAAGATGTACCAACAGGCGAAGTAACAGCGCGCTGTTGCTCGCTTCTTCAACGCGGATTGTTTAGCGCAGCAGCAATCAACCCGGAGCGAATGAAAACTATTGTCGTGCTTTGATTTTATTTGCTAGCCTTACAGGGCATTTTTTCAGGGGCTGATGTTATGGATGCTATTACGTTATTAACAACCCGCTATTCTTCTTCACGTTTAACTGAACCGGCACCGGCCGGCGAAGCCTTAGAGCTGATAAAACAGGCTGCATTAAAAGTGCCTGATCACGGTGGTTTAAAACCCTGGCGTTTTGTGATTTTTCAGGGCAAAAAAGCACTGGCAAAACTCGGAGACATTTTTGCCGAAGCTGCGCTGGAGGAAGATCCTTCTATTGCCAATGAATTACTGGAAAGGGCACGGCAATTACCTTTGCGGGCACCTATGGTGATTGCCTGTATTGCCAAATGTACTGAACACGCCAAAGTACCGCTGCAGGAGCAGGTACAATCTGCCGCCTGTAGTGTGATGGCGATGCAGCAGGCTGCTTTTGCCCAGGGGTTTGGCGGCATCTGGCGTACCGGCGCTTACGCCCAGTACGAATTTGTAAAACAAGCGCTTGGTTTGGGTGAAGACGACGAAATTGTCGGTTATTTATACCTCGGCACCTGTGCCGGTGAAGCACCACAAAGAGCAATACCGGATACCGCGGAGTTTTTCAGTTATTTTGAATAAAGTCTGACTATTTGCTTTAGCCAAAACCCACCCTTTAAGGAGTGGTTTTTTTCTTGAAAGCAAGTGACCATAAAAAAGCCATCTTTACGATGGCTTTTTTATCGATAAACCCTGAGGGCTTCGATTAGAAGTCGGCGTTGCCCGGTGTACGCGGGAAGGCAATGACATCACGGACGTTGCCCACACCAGTGACATAAGACACCAGACGTTCAAAACCTAACCCAAAACCGGCATGGGGCACTGTGCCATAACGGCGCAGGTCGCGGTACCAGCTGTAGTCTTCTTTGTTCAGGCCCATGGCGTCCATTCGTGCGTCGAGCTGCTCTAAACGCTCTTCACGCTGTGAACCACCGATAATTTCACCAATGCCTGGTGCCAGAATGTCCATGGCAGCAACAGTTTTGCCATCTTCGTTCATGCGCATATAAAAGGCTTTAATATCTTTTGGATAGTTTTGCAGAATGACAGGGGCGCCAACGTGTACTTCTGCTAAGTAACGTTCGTGTTCAGACTGTAAGTCCACACCCCATTCCACCGGGTATTCAAACTTTTTGCCGCAGGTTTTTAAGATCTCTACAGCTTCGGTGTAATCCATCCGCACAAAGCTTGAGCTGACAATGTCCTGCAGACGGCTGATGGCTTTTTCGTCAACGCGCTCGGCAAAAAATGCCATATCATCGGCACGCTCTTCCAGTACAGCTTTAAATACAAACTTCAGCATGTCTTCTGCAAGCTGTGCCACGTCTTTTAATTCAGCAAAAGCTACTTCTGGCTCAATCATCCAGAATTCGGCTAAGTGACGGGTGGTGTTGGAGTTTTCCGCACGGAAAGTCGGACCGAAGGTGTACACTTTTGACAAAGCACAAGCGTAGGTTTCTACGTTCAGCTGGCCAGATACAGTTAAGAACGTTTCTTTGCCAAAAAAGTCCTGTTTATAGTCCACTTTGCCTTTATCGTCACGTGGCAAGTTTTCCATATCTAAAGTACTGACACGGAACATTTCACCAGCGCCTTCAGCATCGGCACCGGTAATAATAGGGGTGCTGATCCAGTAAAAACCACGTTCATGGAAAAAACGGTGTATGGCTTGTGCCAGGCAGTGGCGAACGCGGGTAATGGCACCAACCATATTGGTTCTGGCACGCAAATGCGCCTGTTCACGCAGATATTCCATCGAATGGCGTTTTGGCGCCATAGGGTAAGTATCCGGATTTTCTACAAAACCCAGTACTTCAACCGAATTGGCCTGAATTTCATATGCCTGACCCTGACCTTCAGAGCGGGCAATAGTACCGGTCACCACCACAGAACAAGCTGTGGTCAGGCGTTTAATATCTGTTTCGTAATTATTTAATTCGGCCGGAGCGACGGCTTGCAGTGCATCAAAACAGCTGCCGTCATGTACGGCGAGGAAAGAAATACCGGCTTTGGAATCACGACGGGTGCGGATCCAGCCTTTGACGGTAACCAGGTCGCCGACTGCATATTTGCCGGCTAAAACATCTTTAATCACTGCATGCGTCATGCAATAGGCTCCAACTTGCTGCGTGTAAACATTTGAATTTAACTTAAGAGGTGTAATCATACGCAGGCGGCGGTTCAACACAAGCAAAAATTGACGGGAAGCCCGATTTGACTGAGCAAAATGCATCATTACCGAAAAAAAACCGCCGTCATGGTCCTGACTGGCTGTTACAAAGCATCAACTGGCTGTCGATTGCCGGTTGGGTGGTGTTTGTGATTGCGATGGGCATCAGTCATCTGGCCAAGCCTGAAGTGCAGTTTGGCTTTTTGCAATATCTGAATATTCAGGTGCGGGATTATTGGGATCCCACTCTAACCGCGCGGCTGATTTACCTGCTGTGGTGGTGCTGCGGTATCAGTTTGCTGAGTTTGCTACTCAACAGATTCAGGTTAAGGCGCGCCGGTGATCATCTGCGTTATAACCTGGTGGTGTTATTGCTGATGTCTTCCGCTGTGTTGTTATATCTGGCGATTATTTTATAAAGCTGGTGTTCAGTTTGGCGCGTCTAAAGTGACAAAAATGTAAAATAATTAAGGTTTTTAATGCGTAATATTCTGATTGTTTTTGTTTTATTTGCGCTAACTGCTTGTGTTCAGGTGCGAACCGGCAACGATGTGATTGATGCAACATCAGCGGTTGCGAGTGGCGTTTACCTGCAAACCCAGGCCGATAAACAAAAAGAAAAATCCGGCAAAGCTGACCCCTTTAAGAAAAAAGATCCCAAAGTCGCCGCAATAGATGAGGCGATCAATAAAGCCCGTGCCAAACAACGGGGTGAGCAACAGCCTGAGTAAAGGCAGCCACAAAATAAATAAAGTACCTTTACGCCTCGTATCAACACAATCAGGCACCAGGTAAAGGCGCCTGCGTTGTCAGGATAGGTTGTTGACAGACTTTGACTATGGCTTGGGTCAGTGTGGTCAGTTCGATGCTGCTGATCACAAAAGGCGGCATCAGATACAAGAGTTTGCCAAAAGGCCGCACCCAAACCCCGAGCTCAACAAAAAACCGCTGACATAAAGCCACATCGACGTTGCCTGTCATTTCTACCACACCCACAGCGCCTAATACCCGCACATCGGCAACCTGCGCTAATAACCTGGCAGGCGCAAGTTCAGTGTTAAGTTGCTGTTCAATGCACTGAACCTGCTGTTGCCATCGATTCTGTGCAATAAGCTTAAGGCTTGCCACTGCCACACTGCAGGCCAGCGGATTGGCCATATAAGTAGGACCGTGCATCAGGGCGCCCGCAATGCCGTCAGCGACTTTATCCGTGCAAAGTGTAGCGGCAAGGGTGATGTACCCACCGCTCAGTGCTTTACCCAAACACAGAATGTCCGGGCTGATGGCTGCGTGGTCACAAGCAAATAATTTGCCGGTACGGCCAAAACCAGTGGCAATTTCATCACAAATCAGCAGCACATTAAATTCATCACATAAAGCGCGGCAAACTTTTAAATACTCTGGATGATACATCCGCATACCGCCGGCGCCCTGTAGCACGGGCTCTATGATCATGGCTGCAAGCGTCTGATGATGCTGCTCAAATAGTTGACGCAGTTTCTGACCTTCTTCTTCTTGCCATGCGCCGTCAAAGCGGCTTTGTGGTGCTGGCGCGAACAAATGGGGGGTTAGCTGACTGCGAAATAAAGTATGCATGCCATCGTCAGGGTCACATACCGCCATAGCGGCAAAGGTGTCGCCGTGATAAGCCTTACTCAGGCTTAATATTCTGCTCTTGGCCGACACACCCTTTGACAACCAATATTGCAACGCCATTTTTAGCGCCACTTCCACAGCTATAGAGCCGCTGTCAGCAAAAAACACTTTGTTTAAACCAGTTGGCACCATCGACAGTAGCAGTTTGGCTAAATCCACTGCGGGTTGATGCACTATGCCGCCAAACATCACATGGCTCATATTGGCAAGTTGGGTGTTGACAGCAGCGTTGAGCTCTGGGTGGTTATACCCATGCACCGCCGACCACCAGCTGGAGGTGCCGTCTATTAAACTGCGGCCATCTTCCAGAAAAAGCCTGCAACCTTCAGCCCGCACCACAGGGTATACCGGCAATGGATTTTTCAGCGAAGTATAAGGATGCCAGATATGTTCACGGTCAAAAGCAAGATCAATAGCCATAAGTGCTCACAAATTAGCCAGCAGTAAACTTGCGTAACTGGTTGGCGTTGACTTCAAAAGGCAGGCGGCTAGACTAGCGGCAAATTCATCGAACTACAATGCCGCTATTTAAGGCTTACAGGGAAATTTATGTCGAATTCAGCAGTGCGCCACAACTGGACACTCAATGAAGTGAATGCACTTTTTGCGTTGCCTTTTAATGAACTGATGTTTCAGGCACAGCTTGTGCACAGAGCCAACTTTAATCCGCAAGAAGTGCAGGTGAGCACGTTGTTATCGATTAAGACCGGTGCCTGCGCGGAAGACTGCAAATATTGCCCGCAAAGTGGCCACTACAACACCGGCCTCGAGCGGGAACGTCTATTGGAAGTGGAAAAAGTACTGACCCAGGCCAAAGCTGCCAAGGACAAAGGTGCCAGCCGTTTTTGTATGGGCGCCGCCTGGAGCAACCCAAAACAACGTGATATGCCTTACATTATGGAAATGGTGAAAGGGGTTAAAGCCATGGGGCTGGAAACCTGTATGACCCTTGGCAAGCTCGACGCCGGTCAGGCGCGTGAGCTGGCAGAAGCCGGTTTGGATTATTACAACCATAACCTTGATACCTCGCCGGAGTTTTACGGTGAAATTATCACGACCCGCACTTATCAGGACAGGTTAGATACGCTGAGCCATGTGCGTGATGCCGGTATGAAAGTTTGTTGTGGTGGCATTGTTGGTATGGGTGAAAGTGCCAATGACCGCTCAGCGCTGTTAATGCAAATTGCCAATTTACCGGAGCACCCACAAAGTGTGCCTATTAATATGCTGGTGAAGGTGGCAGGTACACCACTGGAAAACGTCGAAGATCTCGATGGTTTTGAGTTTATCCGCACCATCGCCGTTGCCCGTATTATGTTGCCAAAAAGCCATGTGCGTTTATCGGCCGGCCGTTCACGGATGAATGAGCAAATGCAGGCGTTATGTTTTATGGCTGGTGCCAACTCAATTTTTTACGGTGACAAACTGTTAACCACAGAAAACCCGGAAGCAGACGCCGATATGCAGCTTTTTGCCAAACTGGGGTTAAAACCTGAACAGCGTCATGATGTGTCGGATGAAGCTTATGAAGCTGCCATGGCCGATGCCATACAGGAACAAAATATTCCATCGTTATTTCATGCGGCCAGCTGATGTATAACCAGCCGGACAGAGGGCAAATCAGGTGCAAATAGCTCAAATGCAGCAGCTGTTGGCAGAGCGTGAGCAGGCGGGGCTTTTGCGCCGGTTAAAAACGGCGCAGCAAGTGAGTGGCCGTTTTATCCGTTATCAGCACCGCGAACTTTTGAACTTTTCCGGCAATGATTACCTCGGCCTGGCTACTGCGCCTGAAGTTGTGACTGCACTGCAGCAAGGTGCCGCCGATTATGGGGTTGGCAGCAGTGGCTCACCGCTGGTCTGTGGTCAGCAGGCACCCCATCAGGCACTTTGTGATGAAATTTGCGACTGGCTTAATGTAGAGGCAGTGTTGTTATTCAGCTCAGGCTTTGCCGCTAATCAGGCAATGTTATTGGGGTTGGCTGGCGCGGATGAAACTTTATTGCTGGATAAACTCAGCCATGCCTCAATGATTGATGCGGCGTTGCAGCATCAGGGCGGGTATCAGCGTTTTTTGCACAATAATTTGGGCTCACTGCAAAAGCTGCTGCAAAAACACGGCAACAAAACCGTGGTTGCCACCGAAGGTGTGTTTAGCATGGATGGTGACAGCCCGGATCTGAGGCAATTAACACTGTTATGTCAGCAGTATCAGGCGCCATTGTTACTGGATGACGCCCATGGTTTGGGTGTATTTGGCCCTGAAGGTGCGGGTTCTTTGGCCGCAGCTGGCCTTGCCACCAGCAACAGTCAGTGTTTGATGGCCAATTTTGGCAAAGCGCTGGGCGGCCAGGGAGGTTTTCTTGCGACCAGCAGCTTAGTGGCAGATTATCTAACCCAGAGTGCCCGCCATTTTATTTACAGCACGGCCTTGTCGCCGGCGCTTGCAGTTGCGATGCGCCAGAGTATTCAGCTGTGCCGCAGCCAACAGTGGCGGCGCGATAAACTGATGGACAATATTCAGTATTGCCGCGAGCTGGCGGCTCAGTTTGAGCTCAAACTGTTACCATCCACAAGTGCAATTCAGCCTCTGTTGATTGGTGATAACCACAAAGCGATGCGGGTCAGCCAGCAACTGGCAGAAAAAGGTATTTGGCTGAGCGCCATCCGCTCGCCGACAGTGCCAATACATCAGGCCAGATTACGTATTACCCTCAGTGCGCTGCAGCAAAAAGAGGATTTAAAGCGGCTCTTTACCACACTGAAGGAGTTGTTATGACGGCCATTTGTATTAAGGCTTCAGGCGCAGCAGCAGCTGTACCTGCACAAATAGCAACAGTTTGTGCAATGCCTGGCTCAAATCAGACAGTCGTAACAGCGGATCCGCAAATCCGCCGGCATTTTGATAAAGCGGCACAAAGTTACCGCCAGGGCGCCAGTTTGCAGCAGCAGGTTGCCACCGATTTACTGGCGCTGCTGGCCAGCAGGCCGCAGCTGTATCGCTCCCAAGCCAGAATGTTGGATTTAGGCTCTGGTCCGGGCTGGTTGCACCCCGAGCTAAAAAAACACTGTAATGAGCTTTGGGCGGCAGATTTAAGCAAAGCCATGCTGGCCGAGGCCGAAACTTTGGGCCTTGCCAGTCGTTATATTCAGGCCGATGCCGCTGCGCTGCCGTTACCGGCGCATAGTGTCGGCTGTATTTTCAGTAGCCTGATGCTGCAATGGTGCCCAAAGCCGGAGGCAGTATTTGCCGAGTGTTACCGGCTATTAGAACCCGGCGGTCAGTTGTATCTGAGCACCCTGGTGACGGATTCCATGGCGGAGTTTCAGCAAAGCTGGGCCCAGGTGGATGATAAACCTCATCAGTTGGCCTTTTTGCCATCAGAGGCGCTGCTAAAAGCGGTCAAAGCGCAGGGGTTTAGCTGTCAGAGTCAGCAGTTGACCTATCAGTTGTTTTATCCGGATGTGCTGCATCTTTCGCGTAGTTTTAAACAAATTGGTGCCAATTTTGTGGCAGGTCGCGCCAACACTGGCCTTGGCGGGAAAAAACGCTGGGCTGCTTTTGCCAGTGCCTATGAAAAGTTTCGTACTACCCAAGGTTTGCCACTCAGTTATCAGGTGCTGCAAATAGTGGCCACCAAATCAAGCTGACATACGTTTAATTGATGTTTATAGCGGGTTTTAAAGCATACCGCTTGCCCCTTATCAGGATCTGTCCATGCAATCTGTTTTTATTACCGCAACCGACACTGATGCCGGTAAAACTTTTATCAGCAGTGTGCTACTGAAAGGTTTTGCCAGGCTGAATATTCCGGCTATTGGCCTCAAACCCATAGCGGCCGGTGTTGATGCAGATGGCAAAAATGCCGATGCCAAAATGCTGCAGACTTTGTCAGCGCTGGCGCTTAGCTACGCCAGTGTAAACCCTGTGCTATTTGACGAGCCGGTAGCGCCACATCTGGCGGCAACTTTACATCAAACCCGCATCAATACCGCAGTGCTGGATGCGCAGCTTGTTGAGACAGCGAAGCTGCCGGTTAAGCTTCGGCTGATTGAAGGCGCAGGTGGCTGGTTATTACCGCTTGATGATCACAGTTATCTTGCCGATTGGGTGCTGGCGCAAAAATTACCAGTGTTAGTGGTGGTGGGCATGAAGCTTGGGTGCCTGAACCACGCCATGCTGACAGCGCGGGAGCTGGAGCGCTCGGGGGCCAGGGTGCTTGGCTGGGTTGCCAACTGTGTCGACCCACAGATGTTATTGCTCAACGAAAATATTGCCGATTTACAACAACGTTTACCCTGGCCTTGTCTTGGTGTGATGCCTTATCAGCCGTCTGCTACAGCTAATCAGGAAACGACGCTTGCAGAGCAACAGACAGCACTGGCCCAAGCGCTGGCAAACACACTGTCATTGACATAACAGTGGCTTGCCATGGCTGCCTGTACTTCAGAGCTGTAAAAATGCCGACAAATCAGCCCCCGGCAGCAGTGCGGTTTTACTGCCACCGATAAATAAATAACCGTCGCTCTGGCCTTGATAGGTTAAAGCAGCGCCATCGCGCACTAATGCTGTGCCTTCAGGCAGAGCAATGACCGCAGTCTCTGGATTTAACTGCATAAACTCGCCAAGGCGCATATCGCGGGTTTCACCATGAAAACCTTCAGGTTTGTAGTCGCTGTAATGGGGGTTTAGTTGCAGCGGCAATAAATCCAGAGCGGTAAAAGAAGGTGGCTCTACCACCGGCATATCATTGGTGGTGCGGATACTGAGCCCGGCAATATTAGAGCCTGCGCTCCAGCCAACATAAGGCACGCCTTTATTCACCTGGGCTCTGATCTGGTCAATCAAGCCATGGCGGTACAACTGCTGTAATAACACAAAAGTGTTGCCACCACCGACCACAATCGCCTCTGCCTGTTGCACGGCCTGCAGCGGATCTGCGTGTTGGTGAATACTATCCACTTGAATATCAATGGCTGAAAATGCCTGTTGAACCATCTGTTGATACGCATCGTAACTGAGGCTAACAGCGGCATATGGAATAAATAACACAGTCGCAACGCCCTGCAGATGGCTGGCAATCTGCGCCAGGTTAGGCGCCAGATAAGCACTATTGCCGGCGCGGGACGAACTTAATAACAATAATTTCATACGGACTCCATCAGGGATAAAACGCCACAGTGGCAGCAGACCTGACATCAACCTTTACAAATCAGGCACAAGCCAAGGTTGAAAACTAACGGTAAGCCCATATAGTAGCAACATCAATTGAAGTAACCGAGGTATTTATGAAGCGTATAGTGCTGTTTTTATTGACCAACTTAGCTGTGATGCTGGTGTTGTCTGTGGTTTTAAGCATCATTTTTAAAGTGTTTGGTATCGATCGCAGCAGCATGGGCGGTTTGTTGGTGCTGGCCGCCGTTTTTGGTTTTGGTGGTTCTTTTATCTCGCTGGCCATGTCGAAATGGATGGCCAAACGTTCTACTGGCGCAGTGGTGATTGAACAACCCCGCAATGCCACTGAGCAATGGCTGATGAGCACTGTGGCCCGTCAGGCACAACAAGCCGGTATTGGCATGCCAGAAGTTGCCATCTATGACTCACCGGAAATGAACGCTTTTGCCACAGGCATGAACCGCAACAACGCGCTGGTTGCCGTCAGCACAGGTTTATTACGCAATATGCGTGAAGACGAAGTGGAAGCCGTGCTGGCGCACGAAGTGTCACACGTGGCTAATGGCGACATGGTGACACTGACGCTGATCCAGGGTGTGGTGAATACCTTTGTGATTTTCCTGGCCCGTTTAATTGCCGGTGCTATTTCCAATGCTGGCCGCAGCAGTGATGAAGAGTCGTCCAGCGGTGGTTTTGCCTATATGATGACTGTGATAGTGTTGGAAATGATTTTTGGTGTGCTGGCCAGCATCATCGTGATGTGGTTCTCACGCCAACGTGAATACCGCGCTGACGCAGGTGCAGCCAAACTGGTGGGTGCCAATAAAATGGTGGCGGCGTTGGAACGTCTGCGTAATAACCATGAAAGCCAGCTGGAAGGTTCAATGATGGCTTTTGGTATTGCTAACAAACCTGCCGCTTCTGAGCTTTTTATGAGCCACCCACCACTGGAAAAACGCATTGAAGCTTTGCGCCAACAGCGTTAAATAAAAAATATACAGCCCCAGTCTCTGGCACTGAGGGAGTCAAAACGGGTTGCCTTGGCAACCCGTTTTTTTTGCTGACCTTGGGTGTTTACAATTTTCTTTGGCTGTGAAACAGTGTGAAACAATTGCGATTCAGTCACTTGGCTGTTTCATTTTCTGATTTGTTCTGGCAACTTTAGAAAATAACCAGAGTCACAGAACGAACAAAAGCTGAGTTTTGCAAGTCCGGTGTGCCGGCGCAAAGCGAACATCAACAACGGTTGTGCTGGTTCAGGATAAAACCAATGCCGGAAACATCCGTTTAAGGAGCAATAATGAAACCCTGGATTTTCTTTTTTGTATTGCTAAGCGCCTTGTTAAGTGGTTGTGCCTCACATCAGGGCAAAAGTGTATCGCAACAGCGTCAGGCTATTGAAAATATGCGTGCAGAAACCCTGAATACGCTGTACCGGCAAAAACCTTATGCTGCCGATACCATCGAACGTTCTGCCGGATATGCGGTGTTTAGCAATGCGAATGTGAATCTGCTGTTTGCCAGTGCCGGTGGGGGTTATGGTGTAGTACACAGCAATAATGGCACTGTCACTTACATGAAAATGGGGGAATTGGGTTTAGGCCTGGGTTTAGGGGCTAAAGATTATCGTCTGGTGTTTGTGTTCCATACCAAAGACGCACTGCGCCGTTTTGTAGAGCATGGCTGGGCTTTTGGTGGGCAGCTGGACGCAGCTGCCAAGGCCAAGGATAAAGGTGACGCCATAGGTGGCGAGATTACAGTTGATAGCATCACTATTTATCAGCTGACAGAGTCAGGCCTTGCTTTGCAGGCCACTATTAAAGGTACTAAATTCTGGCGTGATGACTCGTTAAATTAATACCCTGCGCTGGCGCTTACTCGCTTGTGCAGACCAAGCTGGACACAGCAATCACAAAAGGAGGCTTTATGCCTGTAAATGCTGATCTGAATGCCGAAATCCGTATTCTGAATTTATTTAATTTAGACAGTAGCCTTGAGGGCATCAAAGCCCATAAAGACGCCGACGACGCCAGTAAAGCCGCTATTGCCAGGCTTTATCACAAAGGACTGGTAACCCAGGAAGATGGTGGTTACCTGACCGATCTTGGCCGAACCTGCGCCGAACATATTCAGGTGGCACTGCGCATTCTGGCCGTAAAAACTGAGGTTTAAACAGCACTGCGCTCTGATAAAATAACTTTCCAATCACAACGCCGCGTCAGCGGCGTTGTTGTTTTAGCAGCTTTTTCAGTTGCCGTACTTCTGCTCTGAGTTGTTTTTCCGCTGAACCGTCACCAGCAAACACCAGCTGCTGATAATGGGTTGCCACAACTGCAGTTTGTTGCGTCAGAGCAGTTGGCTCGCGGCCCTCATTGCCCAAAGTGGCCAGATATTGCAGCACAGTTTGTGCGGGCGCCTTGGCTTGCCAGGGGCTCAGTTCGCGCACAAGCCAGACCGAAATGTCGGTTGCAGCTGTGGTCAGACGCAGCCATAACAGCCGGCTTAACAAGGCCGCGGTCAGCAGCAACAACACTATTTTGCTGTAATGCCACCAGTCCAGCGCGGCCAGCTCTAATAGCCGGTTTTTCACGCTGCTTAATAACGACTGTTGCTGTTCATTATCAAAACCAAGCACCCAGCGCGACCAGTAATAATCCAGATCTTCCAGTTGTTGCAGCAGTTGTTTGGCAAAACCGGCACGTCCCAGCCAATTGCCTTCCAACCTTAATAAATCAGCAGCTGATAACAAATCTTCCAGGCTGGCAAATAGTCGTTGTGGTGCCACCTGCAGTGTTGGATCAAATTGATGCCAGGCGCCCTGATGCAGATATTCCACCCAGGCGTGGGCAGCCCTTTGTGTGACTTCCAGATAACTTTGGTTATCCCGCCATTCGCCGCCCAGATAACCGCCAACAATACGCGCCGGTACACCAGCCGCCCTTAATAAAAAGGTGGTGGTCTGGGCATAATGGCTACAAAAACCACTTTTGCTTTGCCATAAAAACATATCAATCTGATCGCCCGACAAAGCTGGCGGGTTCAGGCTGTATCGAAAGCCGCCTTCACGTAGATAACGGCCAATGGCCAGCACCAATTGTTCCGGTGTTTTATGTTCAGCCGCAAGTTGCGCGGCAAGCGCCCGGCTTTTTGGGTTTCCAGGCGGTAATTGTAAATTGGCACTGTTTTTTGCACCCGGGAAATCAGGCACAGGTGCAAGCACAGACTGCAGCTGAAAACTGGCGCGTTGGCTCAGCACGCTGCGGCTACTCAGTAGCGCATCTGTATCGATGCGCTGCGGATAACTGACCTTCAGTGGCACGCCCAGGCTATACAAATGCCGCTGCTGATGTGGCTCAACAATAATTTTGTAACTGAAGCTCAGGTTGCTGTTGTGTTTTATCTTGCTAAAGTCGGCCAGATCGTTGTTATAACGCCGCCGCCAGCTGCTGCCATCAAAAGTATCGTAAATGCGGGCACGCCAATACAGTTCGTCGGGCTGTGGCAAGCGGCTTTGAAACTCAACCCGAAACGCCAGTTCGTCGCTCTCGACCAGGCGTTCAATACTGCCTGGGTTCAGCTCATCACCAAGGCCCGTCATCGCCTGTTTGGCGCCAGGCAGGGCCCAAAGTGGGGCAATGCGTGGAAACAGCAAAAACAGGCTTAACCACAAAGGCACAAAGATCAGACTGGTTTTCAGCGCGGATTTATAAGGAAAGGCGCTGCCAGGCGCGGCAAAGGCCAGGTAGTGGCATTGCAGTTGTAATAACAACAGCATAAATACCAGAAGCGCCATACCGAGTGCCTGATGCAGAATAAAACAGCAGGCAAATAAAAAATACTGCACCCACAACAGTTGTTGCACATCGGCATGATCGTGTTCACGAAAACCCAGCAGTCGTAGAATAGCCGCCAGCAGCAGCAGGTGGATCATCAGATGCAACACCCCCAGATCGCGGGCAAATAACAACAAAGCCGACACTATCGTCAGTGCCAGCAAATTCGATAACTTTAAACTCCAGGCGGGTCTGTTGAGTAACAACTGTGGCAGTTTGGCCAGCAGCAATAATGCAAAAATAGCCAGACTCCAGAAATTAAAAGCCGGAGCCAGTAGCAGTAATAACAAACTTTGGATCAGCCATAATCGCCAGATCACAGGGCTCGGCACTGCAGGGTAGGATGCCTGATTTGCTAACATAAACTCAGTGCCTCCAGGCAACGTTGGCGGTGCAGCTCTTCAGGACTCAGGCCAGGTCGGGCCGCTCCTTGTGCGGTTTCACTTTGGTGGGGCGTCAGTAAACGGCCGCCCACTTCCAGCGTATAAGGCAAGTGGCGGTGACTAAAATGCAAAATTTGCGCACAAATATGGGACAGCACCTGCTCCAGCGCCGCACCTGACAAAGGCGGTACCACCAGCTGGTGCAGCTCAGAACCCTGCTGGCTGAATACCTTGACGACCGGCTGCGATGGTTGGCGCGATAATCTTTTCCAGTCAATACGTTGCAGTGCATCACCCATCTGATAAGGGCTTAAATGCGACCATTGCAGCTCACCATCACCCGTTGGCAGCTGCTGTTGTATTTGTTGGTGTAAAGGCTGGGGATACACCCAATAACTTTGGTTCAGCGCCGGATAACACCAGCAGCGCACCAAACCAAAAGGATACAGACTCTGAATTTTAAAACGGGGCAGGCGGTAAAAACCGCGGCGGGAGCTGTCCACCTGCAGCATTACCTCTGAAGGTAAAGTCCAGAATAACTGCGGTTCACCATTTAAGCTAAATTCCAGCAGTTGCCGTCCTTGTTCCTTGGCAAGTTTGATGCGCACACAAAGCATGTCTCCGGCAAAAGCTGCTGTGCTGTCACCACTTTGTAACACCAGCCCATGTAAATTTTTAAAAGCGAGAATAATGGCCAGCAGTAACAAGCCAATCAGTAAAAAACTCAGTAATAAAATCAGGTTGTTTTGATAGTTACTGCCCAACAAATACAAAATCGCTGCCAGCGCAAATAATGACAGGCCATATTTGCTTGGCAGTACATACAAAATATTCTGACGCAGTGTCAGCTGTGTTGCCGGTGGCTGACGTCGCTCCAGCCAGGCCCAGATTTTATGTTTCACCCAGCTTTGCAGCTTTTGCCTCAGCAGCTGCATGGGGTTTCCTGAATTAACAAAGCACTGAGGTTGGACTGATGCTGTTGTTGCCGCGGTTGCAATCTGTGTTCGGCGACAGCGGCAAAGACCGCCTGCACATCTTCAGTGGTGACAAACTGGCGCTGCTGTAAAAAGGCATAAGCTTTGGCCGCCCGCACCAGGCCCCGTGCTGCGCGCGGTGACAGTGGCAGCATGTCAGAACGCTGGCGGCTTTGCCGGATCAGATCCAGCATATAACCCAGCACAGCGTCGGTTGCGGTCACTTGCGGTACCAGTGCCTGCAGTGCCCGAAGCCGCTCTGTGCTTAACAGCGCCGGCAGTTGTTGCTGTTGGCGGTTTTGCTGATCTTGTTGCAGCAGTTGTAATTCGGCGGCGCGCTCCGGAAAACCTAAGGTCAGGCGCATTAAAAAACGGTCAAGCTGAGATTCGGGCAGCGCATTGGTGCCACTGTGAAACAAGGGGTTTTGCGTGGCTATCACAAAAAAAGGTGCCGGCAAAGGCCTGGTTTCACCATCAACCGACACTTGCTGCTCTTCCATGGCTTCGAGCAGGGCGCTTTGGGTTTTGGGGCTGGCTCTGTTAATTTCATCGGCCAGCAGCACCTGACTAAACACTGGGCCTGGCTGAAAGTTAAATTGCTGCGAGCGGGCATCAAAAATACTAAAACCGGTCAGATCGGCCGGCAGCAGGTCGCTGGTAAACTGCACCCGGCGATAACTTAAACCCAGACTTTGTGCCAGTGCATGGGCCAATGTGGTTTTGCCCATACCGGGCAAATCTTCCAGCAATAAATGGCCCTGCGCTAACAGGCAAGTCAGCGCCAGCCGAATTTGTGGAGCTTTGCCGAGGATCACCTGATTCAGTTGCGATTCTACTTGTTGAATATCTGTGTGCACTGTTTGTCCTTGGGTCGGGAAAAGCCTTTGATGGCGATAAAATGACGCTTTGGCAAATAGTTACAAAGTTCGTATACTGCCGCAAGCGCTATTTCCGGAATGTTTTTGTGATGAAAATACTCTTTGTTTGTCTGGGTAATATTTGCCGCTCGCCTACAGCTCATGCCATTTTCCGTCAGTTGGCGGCGGAAAATAACTTTGCCTGCGAAGTTGAATCGGCCGGCACCAGCGCCAGTCATAAAGGCGCTCCGCCGGATCCACGTAGCATCAAAGCGGCCGTCGATGTCAGTTTTAAAGGCATTTATTCCCGCCCGGTACAGACGAACGACTTTGATTATTACGATTTGATTTTAGCCATGGATCTGGAAAATCTCGCGGCATTAAAACGCCGTTGTCCGCTTGAGCATCAGCACAAACTCAATTTGTTGATGAGTTACCACCCGGATTACGCCAGCCAACCCGAAGTGCCGGATCCTTATTATGGTGGCACCCGTGGTTTTGAGTTGGTGCGTCAGCTGATAGAACAAGCCTGCGAGCATTTATTGCTTGAATTACAGCAAAGGCGCTAATGGCGCTTTTGTTGTTTTTTTACCTCAGAATGCACATTGTCTTGGCTTTTGTGCTGCATTTTTCGCCAACAGACGGCTAAATTCTAGGTTATAACAAATTAGCGATTGAAATTGGCCGGTAATAAATTTACTTTGTCCTTGGATTAATAGCCAAAGTGAATCAATTCCCCATTTCATAACCTTAATAGGATACGCAAAGTGACGACCTGGACGCCTCAAAGTTGGCGAGCATTTCCCATCCAACAACAACCCCATTACGATGATCCGGCCCTGCTGGCCAGTGTGGAGCAGCAGCTGCATTCGTTTCCGCCTTTGGTTTTTGCGCAGGAAACCCGGGATCTCTTTAGTCAGTTAGGGCAGGTTGCCGAAGGCAATGCCTTTTTACTGCAAGGCGGCGATTGTGCGGAAAGCTTTAGTAACTTTAATGCGCCAAAAATCCGCGATACCTTTAAAGTGTTATTGCAAATGGCCGTGGTGATGACCTTTGCCGGTGGTTGCCCCGTTGTTAAAGTGGCGCGGATGGCGGGACAATATGCCAAACCGCGTTCAAGCGATTTAGAAACCATCAACGGTATCAGCTTGCCAAGTTATCGTGGCGACATCGTTAATAGTTTTGAATTTACCGAAGCGGCGCGCCGGCCCGATCCAAACCGGTTATTAACGGCTTACCATCATTCGGCTGCAACCCTTAATTTGTTGCGTGCTTTTGCCCAGGGTGGTTTGGCCGATTTACATCAGGTCAGCCGCTGGAATATGGGTTTTGTCGAAAGTAACCCATTAAAAGGCCGGTATCAGGACATAGCGCAGCGTATTCAGGAAGCGCTGCGTTTTATGGAAATTTGTGGCATCAGCGCGCAAAATTCGCCGTCTATCCGTGAAACCACTTTATATACCTCGCATGAAGCTTTGCTGCTCAATTACGAAGAAGCTTTAACCCGCCGTGATTCGTTGACCGGCCTCTGGTATGACTGTTCGGCGCATATGGTGTGGATTGGTGAGCGCACCCGGCAGCTGGATCACGCGCATATTGAGTTTTTCCGCGGTATTCATAACCCGATAGGCGTCAAAGTAGGGCCAGGTATGGATGAGCTGGATTTGATCCGCCTGATTGACCAGCTGAACCCAGACAATATTCCGGGACGTCTGACCCTCATCACCCGGATGGGCGCGGACAAACTGGCTGATAAATTGCCGGCTTTAGTGCGTCGGGTGCAACGCGAAGGACGCAAAGTGGTCTGGAGTTCAGATCCAATGCACGGCAATACGGTCAAAGCCAGCAATGACTATAAAACCCGTGATTTTGAAGCTATTTTGCGGGAAATCCGCAACTTCTTTGCGGTACATCAGGCCGAAGGCAGCCATGCCGGCGGTATTCACCTGGAGATGACAGGTGAACATGTCACTGAATGTACCGGCGGCGCTTATGGTTTGTCGGAAAACGACTTAAGCCAGCGTTATTTTACCCAGTGTGACCCAAGGTTAAATGCCGATCAGGTACTGGAATTAGCCTTTTTAATCGCCGATACTCTGCAGACTGTCCGCAAGTAAGTCCGCTGATTATGGCGCCAACATCTGGCCTTGATATCCAATCTCAAACCTACAGTGCTGCGATTCACAGCACTGTAGGTATTGTTGGCGCAGGTAGCATAGGTTGTTTTTTAGGTGCCATTCTGGCGCAGGATAAAAGCCTTGCGGTGCAGTTTTTTGGCCGTGAAGCCTTAGGTCTGGAGCTGGCGGCTTATGGTTTGTCCGCGGGTTTCCCTGGGGGCAATGCCAGTGCCATAGCGCCGGCTTTTTATACTTCTATGGTCAGCCTGATTGAATGTGATGTTATTTTATTAACAGTGAAAGCCATCAGCCTGCCACATCTTATTCCGCAGCTAAAAAAGTTTATCCGCCCCGATGTGCCAGTGGTTGCACTGCAAAATGGTATTGGCGTGGATACCATGTTAAGTGCCAGCCTGAACAATCCGGTGTATCGTGCCGTGGTGCCTTTTAATGTGGTGAAAACCGGACCTGGGCATTTCCAGCAAACCAGTTCTGGTCAGTTGCTGTGGCCGCAAAGCAATCAGCATAAACTGGATTATCTGGCAGCCATTTTCCGCAATTATGGCTCTGGTGTGCAGCTGTGTGCCGATATGCGTGCGGTTGAATATGGTAAGTTGTTGTTAAACCTGAATAATGCGCTGAATGCTTTGTCGGGGTTACCGCTGAAACAGCAGTTATTGCAGCAGGACTTGCGTCTGGTGCTGTCGGCAGCTATGCAGGAATGGTTGCAGGTGGCCAAAGCGCTGCAGGTCAAACCTCAGGCCATGACGCTGTTACCCAATGACTGGCTGCCCTGGTTGTTACGTTTACCCACCTGGCTGTTCCGGCTACTGGCACGGCAAATGTTGCTAATTGACGACGCGGCCCGCTCTTCGATGTGGGACGACATTCAGGCCGGCCGGCGCACTGAAGTGATGTATTTAAACGGTGCTGTGGTGCGTCTTGGCATTGAAACCGGCATTGCCACGCCGGTGAACGCCGCTATTGTCGAACTGGTGAAACACCTGGAGCAGGGCGAGTCATTAAAGCTTAGCCCGGCTCAATTGCGTCAGCAGTTGTTACAGCGCTGAGTTCAGTTCAGTTCAGTGTTTTTGTTGTTTTCTGTGCTGGCTTCTGCCGGAAATATCTGCAGCCAGTCGTTTTTCATATCCACCAGTTGCCAGCCATAGTCACTGACCGCTTTTAGCGTTTTTTTCCCGGGGCAGTAGGCATATTCGCGCTCGGCGTCAGTGTGATGGATCAGCATACACAATGAGGTTTTGCTCTGACCTGCCCAACGTAACATCGCAATGTCACCCCTGCTGTTACCAAAAGCGGCAATAGGATGACGGTCAATATGACTTTCAATACAAAGCACCTTGCCTTTACCGTTATCTAAAAACCACGGAATAGGTTTGAGCTCCACCTCAAGCTGACCGTTTTTATCACGTAACCTCGTCATCAGCTGGCTGCCAAGTGCCTGCTCAGGCCCTATACCATAGGCCTCTTCAGAAAAAGCGCGGATAAAATAACAACTGCCGCCTGAGACCAGATAATTGCGAAAGCCATGCTGACGAAACAGCGCCAGAACTTCCAGCATCGGCTGATAAACAAGCCTGGGGTAAGGGCGTTGAAATCTTGGGTGTTTGGCTTTGCCAAGCCAGCATTGCACCCAGTTTTTATAGTCATCGGTGCTGACCCCATCTATCCATTCCCGTAACAACCAGCGGGTGTCTTTAAGTACTTTTTCCATAAAAACCGCGAGGCTATGACGGATAAAACCCTGTACTGTGCCACAAAGTGGTTGAGGCCGGATTTCATCGTGCTGCATCAGATCTTTGATAAAAGTGATTTCGGTGACATGAGGTTTTTCCACCCATAAGGTGCCGTCGTGATCAAAAGTCGCGATTCTATCTTCCGGCGCCACATAACAGGCCGACTCAGGGTTCGTCACTTGATGCAGAAAGTTCAGAATGGCGTCACGGCGTGGGCCTGGACGCCAGGATGGTAAAGGCTGATGGGCTGTCATGCGACGATCCTTGTACTTCATTACTTGACCTGAAACGAACGGGTATTTTGCGCAACTGTTCGCAATCAACCTTAGCGCAAATCTTTGCAGAGCAAGCAGAACCTGCTGCATACAGCATATTAGTATTTTTGCCTTTTCAGACCGGTCTCCGCCATGATTTTTGCCGAAATCTCTTCAATCGACAAAGTAGTGGAATTTAAATAGGGAATTCGCTCTTTTTTATACAAATTTTCCACTTCCGCCAGCTCCAGTTTGCACTGACGCAACGACGAATAACGGCTGTTGGGCCTGCGCTGCTCACGGATTTGTGACAGCCGCTCCGGTGTGATGGTTAAACCAAACAATTTGCCTTTATGCTGCGCCAGCACTTTGGGCAAGCTCAGGTGGTCCATATCTTCTTCGACAAAAGGATAGTTGGCGGCTTTAATGCCGTATTGCAGCGCTAAATACAGGCTGGTTGGGGTTTTGCCGGAGCGGCTGACACCCACCAGAATAATATCGGCTTTGGCATAATCTTTTAAGTTAGAACCATCATCATTGGCCAGTGCATAGTTCACCGCATCAATCCGAAAATCATAGGTTTTTTCGTGAATACTGTGGGTCCTGTGAGTTTTTGGCATGGCCTGAATGCCCAGCTCTTTTTGCATCGGCTCAACAAAAGCATTGAGGAAGTCATAACAAACCGCCTCGGAGCTGTTGATAATGGCGCGCAGGCCTTCATCGACAAAAGTTAAAAACACTAATGGCCGCACGCCGGTAGTTTTATAACGATCGTTAATGCGTTGTTTAGTCTGTAAGGCTTTGTCGGCGGTTTCAACAAAAGGGATGGTTACATGGTCAAATTCTGCAGGAAAAAGAGAGAGTAAGGCGTGGCCAAATACTTCTGAGGTAATACCAGTGCCATCTGAGATATAAAAGGCTGTGCGCACGCTGAAGTCCCCATTGTTGTTATTAAATTACATTAAAAATTAAGGTTTTATTTAAGCCGTCTGGCAGTGTAGAATCTTTTTGCTTATGTAGCGAGCCTCGTAAGCTTACCTAACCTGCAACAAAAATTGGAGACATACTGTGCAAGAATTCGTTGTTTGGTATCAGGACTTGGGCATGCACGATGTTCCACGGGTCGGCGGCAAAAATGCTTCATTGGGTGAGATGATCAGTAATCTGGCTAACGCCGGAGTACAAGTACCAGGCGGGTTCGCCACCACAGCAGAAGCTTTTAATCAGTTTCTGGAGCAAAGTGGTGTTAATGAGCGGATTTATCAGTTATTGGATAAAACGGACGTAGACAATGTGACTGAGCTGGCCAAGGCCGGTGCTCAGATCCGGCAGTGGGTAATTGACACCCCATTTCAGCCGGAATTCGAACAAGCCATTCATGCAGCTTACGCCAAACTTTGTGAAGGTATGGGTAATGATGCCTCTTTTGCCGTCCGCTCTTCTGCCACTGCCGAAGATATGCCGGATGCCTCCTTTGCAGGGCAACAGGAAACTTTCTTAAACGTCCGTGGTTACGACGCTGTGATTGAAGCGATCAAACACGTCTTTGCTTCTTTATTTAACGACCGTGCTATTTCTTACCGTGTGCATCAGGGTTATGACCACCGAGGTGTGGCCTTATCGGCCGGTGTACAGCGCATGGTGCGTTCAGACTGCGCCTCTTCAGGCGTCATGTTCTCCATTGATACCGAATCAGGTTTTGAAGATGTGGTCTTTGTAACTTCATCTTATGGTTTAGGTGAAATGGTGGTGCAGGGCGCCGTTAACCCTGACGAATTTTATGTACATAAACCCACAGTAGCTGCGGGCCGCCCGGCCGTGGTGCGTCGCACTTTAGGCTCAAAGTTAGTGCAGATGGTGTATTCATCTGACCAGGGTCATGGTAAGCAGGTCAAAATTGAAGATATTCCACAGGCCAAAAGCCGTCAGTTTTCACTGACCGATGCTGAAGTGGAAGAATTAGCCCGTCAGGCCATTACCATTGAAAAACATTATGGCCGTCCGATGGACATCGAATGGGCCAAAGACGGCATCGACGGCAAACTCTATATAGTACAGGCCCGACCTGAAACTGTACGCTCGCGCGAAGACAGTAACTCAATGGAACGTTACCAGCTGGAAGGCAGCGCCTCTGTGCTGACTGAAGGTCGTGCTATCGGTCATAAAATTGGCTCTGGTACTGCCAAAGTGCTGGCCAGTATCGCCGATATGGACCAAATCCAGCCAGGTGATGTGCTGATCACCGATATGACAGACCCGGACTGGGAACCTATCATGAAACGCGCTTCCGCTATTGTGACCAACCGCGGTGGCCGTACCTGTCACGCAGCTATTATTGCACGTGAGCTGGGTATTCCGGCTGTGGTCGGTTGTGGTGATGCCACCAGCCTGGTAAAAACCGGTCAGCAGGTGACAGTGTCTTGTGCCGAAGGCGACACAGGTTTTGTTTACGACGGTATTTTGCCATTTAATGTGGTCACTTCCCGCGTTGACCAGATGCCACCGCTAAAAATGAAAATTATGATGAACGTCGGTAACCCGGAGCGGGCTTTTAGCTTTGCCAAGTTACCACACGCTGGTATTGGTCTGGCGCGGCTGGAATTTATTATCAACCGGGGTATTGGTGTTCACCCTAAAGCGCTGCTCAATTACGATGCTCAGCCAGCCGATGTCAAAGCTACCATTGACGAGATGATGGCAGGTTACGCGTCACCTGTTGAATATTACGTAGGTAAACTGACCGAAGGTATCTCCACTTTGGCAGCGGCGTTTTCACCAGAGCGTGTCATAGTGCGGATGTCCGATTTTAAATCGAACGAATACGCCAACTTAGTCGGCGGTCAGCAGTACGAACCCCATGAAGAAAACCCGATGATTGGTTTCCGTGGCGCCTCACGTTATATCTCTGAAGATTTCCGCGATTGTTTTGCGCTTGAATGTGAAGCGTTAAAACGGGTGCGTAACGACATGGGCTTTACCAATGTCGAAATTATGATCCCATTCGTGCGGACTTTAGAAGAAGCGGCAGCTGTGATTGACTTACTGGCAGAACAAGGCTTAAAACGCGGCGAAAATGGCCTGAAAGTCATTATGATGTGTGAATTGCCAAGTAACTGTCTGCTGGCCGATGAGTTCCTGGAATATTTTGACGGTTTCTCTATTGGTTCTAACGACTTAACTCAGCTCACCCTGGGTCTGGACCGTGACTCCGGTCTTATTGCCCACCTGTTTGATGAACGTAACCCGGCCATTAAAAAGTTGTTGTCGATGGCCATTTCCACCGCCAAAGCCAAAGGCAAATATGTTGGTATTTGTGGTCAGGGCCCATCCGATCATGAAGACTTTGCCGCATGGCTGATGGAGCAAGGCATTGATTCAGTGTCGCTGAACCCTGATACTGTGCTGGAAACCTGGTTGTATCTGGCGAAAAAATACGGCGGTTAAATGTAACCTCTGATAAAAAGCCAACCCAAGCCGGTTGGCTTTTTTTATCTGCCAGATTTAGTGAAACCGACCATGCGACTGATATTTTGTGTCTTAGCCTGAACTGCGACTGAGACCTGTGTTGAAACTTTTCTGATAAAGAATTTTTTATGCTGACAATAGTGTTATTAGGTGCCAGCGGCCAGTTGGGTCAGGCACTGTTAAAAGATTTAACGGCGCTTGGCACAGTGTTGACGCCAAACCGGCAGGAGCTGGATTTAACCGATGTTGCTTCGGTGCAACAATGGTTTTTACAGCATCCGGCGGATTTAATTGTCAACGCTGCCGCTATGACAGACGTTGACGGTGCTGAGCGCAATGCCGTTTTATGCGAGCAACTGAATCACCAGTTGCCGGCGACTCTGGCTGTGATTGCCAAAGAGCGTCACAGCTGGTTATGCCATTTTTCTACCGACTATGTGTTTGATGGTCAAAAAACCGAGCCTTATGTCGAATCTGATGATACAGGTGCACTGCAACAATATGGCCGCAGTAAAGTAGCCGGTGAAAACGCCATTATCAATTCAGGTTGTCGTCATTTAATTTTCCGCACCAGCTGGTTATATCACCACAGCGGCCGCAATTTTCTCACCACTATGCTGTCGCTGGCGCCAAACCGGCAGGAACCATTTTTGGTGGTCGATGATCAGGTGGGGGCACCAACCAGTGCTATTGCGGTTGCCGATGCTGTAGTCAGTATTTTTAGCCGGATTTTTGCAATGGCGCCCGAGCAGGCGCGCGGAGCCAGTGGCATTTATCATTTAACTGCGGCTGGTGAATGCAGCTGGTATGAATTTGCCAACACCATTTTTTATTATGCGGTGGACGAAGGGGTACTTGAGCAGCAACCCGAAGTGCTGCCGACAGACAGTGTGAGTCTGAACAGAGCGGCCAAAAGACCGGCCAACTCCAGACTGGACAACCAAAAAGTCCAAAAGACTTTTGGCATCAGTTTAAACGCCTGGCAACAGCAACTGACAGATTGTTTACAGCTGATAAAAAAACATACAGAAACTGGCAAATAATCAATATCTTAAGTAAGCTAGCCTTGGATAAATTTCAAGCGGAGTGACCAATGGACAACAGCGCAGTCAGCAATGAGCAACAGCAAAAAATAACTCGTGCCCAGGGCGCACTGGTGGCTTTGCTGGCGGGTGACGCGTTGGGGGTTCAGGCCGAGTTTTTGCCGCTTGAAGAGCGCCGTGCTCTGGGCGCAGGCAGCTTGTTAAGCTTTTGCGAAGGTCCCTGGCATACCTTGCCGGGCCAGCCCACTGAAGAAGGTGAGCTGGTGTTGTTGTTATGCCGTATGCTGGCGTTTTGCCGCTGTTACCAAAGTGCGGATGCGGCTTCGGCCTATCAGTATTGGCTGCAAAGCCAGCCTTTTGCTATTTCGGCATCGTTGCAACAGGCGTTAACGGTAAAACCCTCTGAGCAGGATTTGGGGCTGGCGGCGCTTGGCCGCCAGTTGCCTGTAGCCATCATGGGCGTGCATTATTCGCTGCCGCAAATTGCCGCCTGGGCCATGGCAGACACCGCCATCACTCAGCCTGCGCTGTTGTGCCAGCAAATCAGTGCACTGTATGCGATGGTGCTGGCCAAAGCCATCGACACAGGCGCCGGTGTGGATGAGCTGTATCAGGATCTGCAACAGTGGGCACGGGAGCTCAAGGTAGAAGCAATGCTTCGCCAAACCATTGATCAGGCGCTTTTTATGCCGCCTGCCAACTATGAAAACCCGGCGAACCCGGCCCTTTGTGCTTTTCACCATGCTATCTGGCAGCTGCTTTATGCCAAATCTGTTGGCGAAGCCATAGTGGACAGTATCCGTCAGGGCGGTGACACCGGCAGCCACGCTGCCATAGCAGCTGCTTTAGTGGGTGCAGTGCAGGGAGTGGACAAACTGGACCCTGAGTGGCTCAGCGTGCTTGCCAGTTGCAAACCACAGGAAGGAGTGACAGGTGTTGATCAGCCAAGACCGGAAGTGATGTGGCCGGTTGATGCGCTGCAGCTTGCCGCCAATCTGGTGCTGTTAACACCTGCTGAGCTATTGAGCTAACACATTTTGGTCAATTTTTGCACCCTTAATAAAAAATCCCGCCAGCAGGCGGGACTTTTTAATTAAAACTGACTATGCGGATGTTGTTTAAGCTCGTCTGAGCGCCTTAATTTGGTTAAAGCATCCACCAGCCACAAAGCAGATAAGCGATCAAGCTGGCCACAGCACAAAACACAGCATAAGGCATTTGCGTACGCACATGCTCCAATAAGTCGCAGCCGGCTGCCACTGAACTTACCGCAGTGGTATCTGAAATTGGCGAGCAGTGATCACCAAATACACCACCGCCTAAAATGGCAGCCAGCACAAGCGCCGGGGGTAAGTTCAGCTCCAGCACCAATGGCATGCCAATAGGGATCAGAATAGCAAAGGTGCCCCAGGAGGTGCCTGTGGTAAATGAAATCAAAGCGCCTGCCAAAAACATCATGGCCGGAATTAAAAACAGCGGCATTGAACTTGCGACTAAACCTGCTATAAAGGTGCCTGTGCCCAGAGTTTTTAAGCTGGCACCAAGCGCTATGGCTAACAATAATATTGTGGTTAATGCCAAAAGTTCGCTCATGCCTTTATAACCAATATCCACCAGCTGCTGATGGCTGAATTTATTGTCAAACCGAAGCAAAGCATAAGCGACTAAACAAGCCAACGCTGTGGCATATAACACAGATTTAGAGCCTGAGCCTGCAGCTAAATCGCCTTGGCCCGTCCAGTACATAAAACCTACCATCGACAGGATCATCGTCAGCAGAGGCAGCAGCATATAACGGGCTTTTCCTTCATTGATTCCTGGCCCTTCGCCAAGATCTGTAGTCGCGTTGTGCAATTGTTGTTGCCGCTGCCAGGCGGTTTTCATCGGGCCATAATGGCGACCACTGATAATGGTAAAAAGTACCAGGGCCAGAGTGAACAACGGATAGAAGTTAAACATAATGGTTTGCATCAGGATGCTGACCGGGTTTTCCTGAAGCTGATAACTTCCAAGTAACCCAAGCACATAAGCACCCCAGCCGTTCAATAAAATCAGAATACAGATAGGCGCGCTGGTGCTGTCGATAATATAAGCAAGCTCGGCTCTGCTGATTTTAAACTTATCAAATAAACCGCGAGATAAAATACCGGCCGTCAACACGGATAAATTAGATTCAATAAAAATGGCCACACCGGTAAAAAATGCCAGCAGTTTGCTTTGCCGGCCATTTTTGGCAATGCCCCGTGCCACCAGGCGGCTGACCAGCGCATTGACACCACCTGAGTAGCGCATATAGGCCATTAAAGCTCCCACCAGCAGCGCAAATAACAATAAGCGGGCATTGCCCGGATCTGACATCACTTTAATGAGAGCTTCCAGTGTGTTCAGGCCACCGAGCGCAGTGGCGGTAACAACAGACTCACCCTGTTGACTTAATAACAGCAGTTCGGCGCAGAACAACGACAGCAGCAGCGCCACTATCACTTCTTTTTTCCACAGCACCACAATCAAAGCCACCAGAGCGGGCAGCAGCGTCAGCCAGTCAGACAAAATTCACCTCGTTGTCAGTTCTTGTTGTTATTTATTGTTGTTATTTATTGTTGTTATTTATTGTTGTTTGTTGATGTTCTTTGTTGTGACAGTGCGCCATGCCGGGCTTGTCAGTACCATGCATCGGACATAGGCCCGCTGCGGGCGCTGTTTGTTGTATTAATTGCAAAAAAGCATCCGGCCGATACTTTGCCAGTAAGGCCGATAATACTGCAATGCTTTTATCATCGGGCTCACCCGAGATCTGCTCAGGTACAAAATGTCGCTGAAAAGCACTGAAATACAGCCTGCTCTGATCATCATGCTGACCTGTAACCTGAATAGCATAACCGTATAGCCTCAGCGCCAGTTGTAACTGGGTTATGCCGCCGGTCAACACCGGCTGCTGATAATACTGGCGCACTGTGTGGTTGTCATACCAGGCGCCAATGCCCTGGCTTGCAAGCCACTGCCAGGGAAAACGTGGCCCCGGATCCTGTTTTTTCGCCGGGGCAATATCACTGTGTGCCAGAACACGGCTGGGGCTAATGTCGGGGTAACGTTTGAGAATTTCTTTCAGCAGCAGCGCCAGCAGCTGCATTTGCTGCGGGTCAAAATCCGGGGTCAGGCAAAGAGCCGGGCGAGCTTTACTGGTGGCAGTTGCTTTGATTGGGTGGTCACAATGACCTGTGTTCACAAGCTCAATGCCGATGGATTGGTCGTTCAGATTCTGCCGGTCTTCAAACGCACTTTCACCGGCATGCCATGCACGGGCCGATTCAGGCACCAGCTGATATACCTTGAGTTTCTGCGCTGGGTAGGTGTTGTCAAAAGATTCAGGGATCAAATAATGGCTGCTGACCGGACGGGCTGACTTTTGGGTCAGGATATCAAACGATTGTTGCCAGTTGCCGGCGGTGTAATGCAGCACCACAAAACGCACCCGCTGATTCTGATTTTCCGAAGGGTGTTCGCTGATGTCCAGCTGTACCGGCGACAGAGTAGTAGCGCAGCCTTGCAGTAAGGTGCCAAGGCTACACAGCAGCAGATACCAAAGCGCCCGAACTCTTAAGGACAATTTTTGTCGGAACATACACCTAACCTGCAAACAAGTTGTCAGTCGCAGTACAACACACTGCCAATCAGCGCCAAAAGTGCAAAGATAACATAAAAACAGCGGCTGCTACTATGAGGGTTTCAGGCTATCTGGTTGTAATTTATTACGTTTTATGGCGATATAGGCTTTCACCTGATCAGGGATCTGAACCGATGAGCCATCAACAGTTGTTGTCCATCAGACTGGCGTCTGAACACGCGCTTTATTTGGATCTGGCGACAGAACCCTCACCGGCAGCGCTGGCGCGGCTGGTGCAACTACAGCAGCAGTTAAAACAGCACTTTGGTCATCATCTTCGTGACATTGTGCCGGCTTATTTGTCGTTATTGCTGATTTTTGAACCTGAACATTTTGCATATCAGCCACTTTGCGCTGAATTAACCGCATTTTGCCAGCAGCTATTTCGCAAGTCGGCGCCTGAGCTTGCCGGTAAAACAGTGCAGTTGCCGGTGTATTATGGCAAAGACAGCGGCCCTGATCTGGCACGTCTGGCTACATTTCATGGTCTGTCACAAAAACGAATTATTGAACTGCATCACAACCAAGCCTATCTGGTATATGCCATTGGATTTGCGCCGGGTTTTGCCTATTTAGGTTTTGTGCCATCCAAGCTGCAAAGCCCCAGGCTGGCTACGCCAAGACCTTCGGTTTTAAAGGGTTCTGTGGGTATTGCTGACCGGCAAACTGCGGTCTATCCGGCCAGCTCGCCGGGCGGCTGGAATATTATTGGCAACTGTCCCTTGCCGCTGTTTGATTTGAATGCCGCGCCGCTGATGCCAGTGGCAGTTGGTGACGAAGTGCAGTTTGTGCCGATAGAAAGAGCGGAGTTTATCCGGATGGGGGGCCAATTGTGGACGGACTAAAACAAGGTGGTTTTTACCTGCTGAAAAGCCATGCGCTTTGCCAGTTACAGGATCTCGGACGTTTTGGTGTGGCAGCTCTTGGTTTAACCGAGGGCGGTGCCTGTGATCAACAATCGGCGATGCTGGCAAATCTGCTGCTGGGTAATGTGGCCGGCGCGCCATTGCTGGAAATCGGCGTGGGAGCTGTCAGTTTAAGAGCCCAAGCCAATACTTATCTCGCATTAACAGGCGCCCAGATGCCATTTTTAATTAATGGCCGGCCTGCGCCCCGCTATTGCACTATTGCAGTGCAATCCGGCGATTTGATTGAAATTGGTTACGCCAGAGCTGGCCTTCGTTGTTATCTGGCGGTAGCCGGTGGTTTTTTGGTGCCGACAACCCTCGGCAGTGTATCAACTGTATTGCGTGAAGGCATTGGCGGATTAAATGGTCAGGCGCTTGCCGATGGTGACTGGCTGGCAGTCCATCCTTGTGAGTCCATAGCGCTGCGATCTTTGCCTTATCAGTTACAACCAAAATTTAGTGCAGTGACAGCTCTGGACTGGCTGGCCGGAGCCCAATATGACTGGTTTAACGAAGAGGCTATAGCGCGGCTTGATCAACAACTCTTTCGCCTCACTAAGCAGTCGGATCGGATGGGCTGCCGGCTCAGTGGTGGTAAAATTAAGGTCAAACAACAGGCGCCACTATACTCCGAAGGGGTCTGTTGTGGCGCTATTCAAATCAGCAACGACGGCCTGCCCATTGTGATGCTGAACGATCATCAGACCATAGGCGGTTATGCCAAACCAGGCACAGTTACAAGGCTGAGTCTGAATGCGCTGGCGCAGTGTCGGCCCGGCAGTCTGGTGCGTTTTGTCCAACGTGATTTGTCATATGTGCAGGCCAAGGCGGCGCGCCAGCGTGAATGGCTGGCACAGCTGCAAAAAGAATGGCAACATCAGGGCTGAGCAACTGCCGCTCAAAGGTTGGCTGAGGTTTGACAAAAGTCTGATGGCAGTTGCGCTCTCAAGGCCTGGCCGGATATTGCGCCAGCTGTTGCACCCATTGGTCCAATAAAACTCTGCCGGTTGTGGCTGCTTTGGGGCTATTAACCATGGCCACAAAAATCCAGGGTCTGTTCTTGGCGTCATACACATAACCGGCAAGGGCTGTGACATTTTTCAGAGTGCCGGTTTTTAACCGCGCTTTTTGATAAGCAGCCCCGGTTCGGAAGCGGTTTTTTAAGGTGCCATCTGTGCCTGCCAGTGGCAAGCTGGCAATAAACTCAGGCCCGTAATAAGCCGTTGTGTGATGGCGCAATAATGCGGCCAATAAGGATGCGCTCAGACGTTCCTGCCGGGATAAACCAGAACCGTTTTCCAGCACCAGTTGTTCAGATGTGATCTGCTGCTGCTGTAACCAGCTTTTGATTTGCGCTGCGGCCAGATCTGCTGTCAGGCTGTCCATATTGTCCATATTGTCCATATTGTCCATATTGTCCTTATTGTCCTTATTGTTTGTACCGCTACCGTTTCGATTGTCCGTGCTGATTTCCGCCTGGGCCGCGCCCAGCGATAAATACAATAAGCGGGTCAGTGCATTGTCGGAGGATTTATTAACCCTTCTGACCAGCTCCCCCAAAGGCCGGCTGAAATGCATGGCAACAGGCACTGCATCAGTAGGTACTGTACCTTGTTGTAACCAGGCCGTTTGCGAATATTCAGTCAATAAAGGGGTGGGGTGATCAGCCGAAGATAAAGCCATCTTTTGATGCATCGCCTGACAACAATGGTGTTTATGCTGGTTTTTTGCTGCTCCTTTACCTCTGGGCTTAGAGCCTGGTTTGCTATCAGCTGCGTGACCGATAGCTCCGGCATTATGGCCGGCGCTGAGGTGATTGTTGATAGTGCCACCAAGTTGTTGCCATTGCTGCAGCAGAGTTAAAAACAGCGCCTGATCGCGGTCTATCAGCTCAAAACTTTGTTGTTGCACACAATTTTTCGCAAAGCTGCCGCGAAGTTGAAGCTGTAACTTTGATGAAACCATCAGCAGCTGTGCCAGTAACGAGGTTAAATCGGCTTGTTCACAAGGTCTGTTGTTAAGCGTCACCCCGGATAAATCCAGCTGCAGCAAAGGCCAATAGGGCAGCAGCGAGGCCTGCACCCTTTGCTGGTCTGAGCTTAGTTTAAGTATCTGCTGACTTTGCCCGAGATACAGGGCATCCGGCCTGTGGTTATAACGAGCTTTAGGCGCATTATCAAAATCCGGCGACCCCAGATCAGAACGTACAGGTGAAAAACTGCTGCGATCCAGCACTATGCTGCTGAGTTCGCTGACGCCTTGAGCACGCAACTGACTGAATAAATCGCCCAGTTCAGCGTAATTTAAATCGGCATCGGCGCCGGCCTGCAGATACAAGGGATTTGTTAAACGAAAACCGCTCTGTTTTTGGTGTTGTTGCAAAGCATCATAATCAGCTTTAGCCAGCAGCAAACGGGTAGTGCCGCGCCAATCGCTACCCAGCCTGGCCAAGGCAACAGTGCTGGTGAGCAGTTTCATGGTAGAAGCTGGCGCCATGGCCGCATCGGCACGATAAAAAAATGGCGCTGCACCTTCAAACAGCGGCTCCATCACCAATGCAACTTCTTGTGGTTGCAAGCCGTTTTGCTGTAGCTGATGGTGAAGACCTTGTTGGTTGATTGGGGCAGAGCTGCATGCAGCTAACGTCAGCAGCAACAGGTTTAGCGGCAGATAAAAACGATGGCGCAATAATTTCAAAATAACTCCGGCACATAAGTGTTTTGGTGTTGTTGCTTTTGCGGTTTTATCTTGCCAGTTTTGGCAAGGGCTGAACACTACAACAACGGGCTTTTTGGCTGCCGCCTGCCAGCCTGAGATTTGCCAGCGGTAATACAGTGTCAACTTCGGCACCGCAAAACGGCAACACAGATTGACTGATACATGGTACAGCTGTCAGCTTGCCCGGCGAGCGCTTGCTATTATGGTAGTTACCGGGTTTCTGATAAATGCAGCTGATATGGACAATTTGCGCAGACAGGAAAATAAAGTGGGCGTTAGACAAAGAGTTACACCCAGACTCTGGCTTGCTCTGGTATTGCTTGGTGTTTTTGGTGCTGCTGTTGGGGCACAGGCACAACAAACAGAAACTACAGACCAAAGTTCAGCAGCTTTTAGCAAAGCAGAACTTCGTTATTTAACACAAAAAAAAACGCTGCGATATTGTATTGACCCCGACGGGCTACCGTTTGAAGCAATAGATGCACAAGGCAGACATATTGGCATCAGCGCTGATTATCTGCAGTTATTTCAAAAGATGCTGCCAGTGCCTTTAAAGCTGGTACCTACGCAAAATAGAACCGAATCCATCAGTTATGCCAAAAGTAAGGGCTGCGACTTTATGCCGTTGTTGATTAAAAGCCCCGAACTCAGCACAGATTTAAATTTTACCTCTGCTTATCTGAACATTCCAACAGTGCTGGTGACCACGTTGGACAAAGCTTATCTGAATGATGTAGCAACATTACCGCAACTGCCGCTGGGTGTGCGCCATGGGGATGGCGTGGCTGAACTTTATCAACACCTGAACCCGGCATTACAGCTGTTGCAGTACCAAAGTGATGAGCAAGCCTTGCGGGCGGTGCGCCAGGGGATTTTGTATGGTTATATCGCCAATATGGCAAGCGTCAGTTACCCGATGCAACAAAACAACATGCTGGATCTGAAAATTGCAGGCCGTCTGCCTGGCGATATCAGCTTGTCCTTTGCCAGCCGTTCCGACGAACCACAGCTTGGCCGTATTTTGCAGAAAATGTTGATGCGGCTGTCGGTGCCACAACAGCAGCAAATTCACCAGCGCTGGCTGCAGGTCCATTATGAGCAGGGTGTTGATCCACAACTGGTATGGCAGGGGATCCTGATAGTCACTGCTTTTGGGCTGTTGTGGTTGTGGGCTTGGGTGAAACTGCGCCGGCTGAACAGTGCGCTGCTTTTTGCAAGCAATGAGCTTACACGGCTTAGTCAACAGGACCCCTTAACCGGACTTTATAACCGGCAATTTTTTGAACAAAAACTACCTGAAGCCTTGTCTTTATGTCAGCGGCAACAACTGGTGCTGACGCTGGCAATGATGGATCTGGATCACTTTAAAAAGCTCAATGACGAATACGGTCAAGGTTATGGCGATGCCTGTTTGCGCGAGTTTAGCCGTTTGTGCCGCAGCTTTTTCCAAAGACCACAGGATGTCTTGGTGCGGTATGGCGGCGAAGCCTTTGTGTTGATAAGTGTTGGCACCGCGCCTGCGGTCATGGAAAAACTGCTGCGGGCTTTTGTTGGCGTGATTGCTAGCAGTGAAATAAATGACGGTGAACATTGCGACAACTGTACTGTCAGTATCGGCGCTTATTGTGATGTGCCAACGCAGGAACTGGATGTTAAAACCCTGCTGGACAAAGTGACGCAGGCATTAGCACAGGCAAAACAACAAGGCCGGGATCAACTGGTGTTGCTCCCGGCACAGTCAGCGCAAAAAAATGATGATCACACTGTTAAAAAAAATGGCGATCACAGCCTGCTTTAAGCAACTTCAGGCTCGGTCAAAAGTGCCTGTGCTTCTAAAAGCAGCGGGTTGTCGCTTTGTTGTAAGGCTACAAAATCCTGTTTGCTGTGAAGGCCGGCATAACCAATCCCAATCAGGCTTTGCGCCACGGCACCACCGAGGTTTTGTCCTGGCCCTAACAAAATCAGTTTATCAGGCGCAAACTCTTTGACCGCCACCTGCAAAGCACGGCTAAAGTGGTAACAATCCGCGACCTGGGTTTGAAAGGTATAACGCCACAGCGCAGTGCTATCCACAGCGCCCGGATGCCAGATGGTGCCACTGCCGTCAATCAGCGCTGTCTGTGGCCGCATAAATTGTTCTGTGCTAAAACGCGCCAGGGCCGCTTCAGATGCCTGCTGCATCAAAGGGCTGTGAAAAGCAGCATGGCCGTGTAATAACAGCGGAAAACGTCCATCCACGGGCGGCAGTGTGGCCATAGCGGCGCTCACAGCTGCTTTGCTGCCGGCCATCACGGCATAACCGCCGTATTCAATTGACATCCAGAGCTGGCCCTGGTGCAGCGCCAGCTGCTGTTTTACTGCAGCCTCTTTTTGCGGATCCAGCCGCCACTGCTCGTCCAACAGCGGATAAATAAATTGCTGTCCTTCCGCTTTTGCCGTCAGTTGCGCCATAGCCGACACCACTTCAGTGCCAAAAGCGCTATCCCAGACCCCGGCACAGGACAGCGCTGTGTACCAGCCCATCGAATTGCCGGTGACTGCCACTATGTCGTATTGTGCTGCCAAATCCTGTTGCAGGCGTTGAAATTGCGCCACACCTGCGGCATAAATCAAAGCGGCATTATTCTCTGGTTTTTGGTGACTGGCGGTTAAATACAAAGGGGCACTGTCAAGCTCGGTTACAGTGGCAAGCCCCAGTTGATGCCGTGTTTGATCAATAGCTTTGAGCGCTTTTGAGCCGTAAAAAGCGGCCAGTGAGCCTAATTCTGTTTTTTGATAGGTGCCCCGGCCCGGGCAGACCACCACTGCGGTTTGTTTCATCCAACCTGCTCCAGTTTGTGCTGAGATTTACCGAGCAACAGCATCGATTGTTCAATAATTTGGCTTACAGAGGGCAGCACGGTGTAAGCAGCGCTGCCAAGTGGAATAAAACTGTCCTGGGCGCATAAACGCGACAGCTGATACCAGTTGGGTTTATGTTCATGCAAAGCGGTAAACAGCTCTTCACTGAGCGAACCCCGGCGGCGGCATTCATCGACAATCAGCACTTTTTGGGTTTGGCCAATGGCTTTGGCAATTTTGTCGATATGCAAAGGCACCAGATAACGTAAATCCAGCACTGTGGCCGCAATGCCCTGCGCAGCCAGCTGCTGCTGTGCCTGACAGCTTAAATAAAAGCCGTTGGCGTAACTGATGATCACCAGATCTGTGGTTTTTTCCAGTGCATGCGGACGCACCGCCGGCGTGCCAGGCTCTGGCAAAGGTTCATCCAAAGCAGGCAATTCACAGGCCCAAAGGTTATCGCCCGGCTGATGCAAATCACGGGTCATATAAAGTGCGATAGGTTCTAAAAAAATCACCAGCCGTTTTTCACTGTGGGCAAGCGCTAACGCCTGACGCAGCAATAAACTGGCGTCGCGACCGTTCGACGGGCAAAACAGCAATAAACCCGGAATATCCCGAAACACCGCAAAAGAATTGTCGTTATGAAAATGGCCGCCAAACCCACGTTGATAAGCCAGACCGGCAATACGCACCACCATAGGGTTTTGATATTGGCCGTTGGAGAAAAACGGTAAAGTCGCGGCTTCACCACGGATTTGATCTTCGGCGTTATGCACATAAGCCAAAAACTGAATTTCCGGCACAGGTAAAAACCCCTGCTGCGCCAGGCCAATACCAAGCCCCAGAATGCTTTGTTCATCCAGCAGGGTGTTGATCACTCTGTTGCTGCCAAATTGTTGCACCAGCTGTGAGGTCACATTATAAACCCCACCTTTTTTGCCAACGTCTTCCCCCAGCACTATGGCATTGGGGTAACGCGCCATGGCCTGATGCAAAGTCCAGTTGATAATTTTCGCCAAGTGTTGTGGTTTACCCAGGTTATGTTTATCAAAGTCCAGCGTATTGGCAGGGACGCTCAGTGCCGGGCTCATCATGTCGGCCGCTGCTGTTGTGGCTGCAGACACTTTAGGCACAATACTTTGCATCACAGCTTCAGCTGTGGTGAGTTTTGGTTTATTGCTGGCAACAGAGGCCACCCGGGCGGTTTGCTGATCCAGTTTTAATACCAGTTCCAGCAATTCGTTTTGCTGGTAAATACCACGTTTTAACAACAGAGCAGTGGCGTATAACAGCGGATCTTCGTCCAGCTCAGTTTCAATTTGTTGTTTTTTCCGATAAGCCACTTCAGCGTCGGCACCGGCATGACCAAATAACCGATAGGTTTTTAAATGCAGCAGTGCCGGCCTGCGGTTTTTACGTACAAAATCCACTGCAGCTCTGGCGGCTTGCGCTACATCAGCTAAATCGCGTGAGTCGGCAGTAAAAGTTTGCATATGTGGGCTTAAACTGTGCGCTATCCAGCCACAGGGGGTTGGTGTGGAAATCCCCAGGCCATTGTCTTCACATAAAAACAGCACTGGCACAGGCACATGCTGATAATCGGCCCAGCAGGCGGCGTTGATGGCGCCCTGGGCTGTGGAGTGGTTGGCGGATGCATCACCAAAGCTACAAAAGGCAATGGCATTTTCCGGCCACTGGCCCTGGAGCTTTAATCTTTTACTTAAATCGATGGCAAAAGCAGTCCCCACAGCCTTGGGTAAATGCGAGGCGATGGTGCTTGTTTGGGGGGGAATCGACAACGCCAGACTGCCCAGCACCTTATGCCGGCCACCTGAGATGGGGTCTTCACTGGAGGCGGTAAAAGACAATAACAAATCGTAAATGGGGGTAGAGCCTGGCAATTGTTTGCTGCGTTCAATAAAAAAGGCACCACTGCGGTAATGCAAAAAGGCCGGATCTGTCACCTGCAAAGCCGAAGCCACCACCGCATTGGCTTCATGGCCACTGGAACCTATGGTGTAAAAACTCTGCCCCTTGGCCTGCAACAAGCGTGAGCGTAAATCCAGCAGCCGGCTTGACAGCATCGAATCAAAATAACGGCAAATTTCATAATCGCTTAGAAGCAAAGCGTCTGATTTGGGGGTTGGCAGCTTATGGTGCTGAATTTTCTCCAGATAAGCTGTGGTCCACGCATGTTGTTCGTAGGGGGCCATGTAAGATCCTGCCATGTGGTAGTTGTGATCGACAGAAAAAAGGCCAGGGCATTTGCCGCTGGCCTTGATTAATCAGCAGAACGCCTGCAGGCCGGTAATGGCACGGCCTAAAATCAGCGCATGCACATCATGGGTGCCTTCATAGGTATTGACCGCTTCTAAGTTCATCACATGGCGGATCACATGGTATTCATCAGCAATACCGTTACCACCGTGCATATCACGCGCAATACGGGCAATATCCAGTGCTTTGCCACAAGAATTGCGTTTAATGAGCGAAATGGTTTCCACCGGCAGGGTGCCTGCATCCATTAAACGGCCGGCCTGTAAACAGCCCAATAAACCTAAACTGATGTCAGTTTGCATATCAGCCAGTTTTTTCTGAATAAGCTGATTAGCCGCCAGTGGCCGGCCAAACTGCGAACGGTCCAGCGTATACTGGCGCGCCGCATTAAAGCAGAACTCAGCAGCACCCAAAGCACCCCAGGCAATGCCATAACGGGCTTTATTTAAACAACCAAAGGGCCCACTCAATCCCTGAGCATTGGGCAATAACTGGTCCTCTGACACTTCCACCGCATCCATCACAATTTCGCCTGTGATAGAGGCACGCAGTGAAAACTTGCCTTCAATTTTCGGGGCGCTTAAGCCCTTCATACCTTTTTCCAGAATAAAACCGCGAATAACACCATCCAGTTTGGCCCAGACCACAAACACATCGGCAACCGGGGAGTTGGTGATCCACATTTTGGTTCCGGAAATGCTGTAACCACCGTCGGTTTTTTTTGCTGTGGTGCGCATTGAGGCCGGATCTGAACCTGAATCCGGCTCGGTTAAACCAAAACAGCCAATCCATTCGCCGCTGGCAAGTTTGGGCAGATATTTCATCCGCTGTGCTTCTGAGCCATAAGTGTAAATAGGGTGCATCACCAGGGAGGATTGCACACTCATGGCACTGCGATAACCGCTGTCGACTCTTTCTACTTCACGGGCCACCAAACCATAACTGACATAATTCACCCCGGAGCAGCCGTATTTTTCCGGCAAAGTGGCACCTAATAAACCCAGTTCACCCAACTCACGCATAATGGCGACATCAAAATGTTCATGGCGGTTGGCTTCCAGAATGCGCGGCATCAACCGTTCCTGACAATAACTCTGGGCCGTTTGCTGAATTAACCTTTCTTCTTCGGTTAATAAGTGATTGAAGGCAAAAGGGTCTTGCCAGTTAAAAGGCGTTTTGCTCATGGTTGTTACTCAATGCTGTGAAAGTTATTGCTATCTTATGGAGGGCGGATTTAAAGTAAAAACATATAGAAGCTTGGTCAGGTATAGTTTTTATCTATGGATATGCGTCAGCTTGGTTATTTTGTCGCGGTTTTTGAGCAGGGCAGCATCAGTGCAGCAGCAAGGCACCTGGATGTCGCTCAGCCTTCAGTGTCTGCAGCTTTATTGGCTTTGGAAACAGAACTTGGGGTGGTGCTATTTATTCGTTTACCCCGTGGTGTAAAAGCCACCGAAGAAGGTGAAAGGTTATACAGCCAGGCCTGCCAGATTTTAAGTCAGCTGCAGGCGGTGCAGGCCTCTTTTAAAAAGCCGGCCAAACGGCTGCAATTCAGGCTTGGGCTGGTGCGGGCTTTAGGGGTAGAACGAATGAGTGCACTATTAAAAGACTTTAACAGTCAGCTGCCTGGTCTTGAGCTGCACTTGGTCGAGCCGGATGAGCCCTGTGATGCCCGTATTATTAATATCCGTCAGCTCAAGGCCGGAGAGCTTTATCAGCCGCTTTGGAGTGACGCTTATTTGTTGGCCTTACCGGCGCAGCATCCTTTATGCGCCAAAGCGCAAATCAGCATGGACGATTTTAAAAAACTGCCGCTGATCAAACGCACTCCTTGTGATGCCTGGGATCAGCTACAAACAGCACTGAACAGGCACAATATTAAAGCCGATATCCGCGCCAATATTCATACCATTGAATACGCCATAGGGCTGGTGGGCGCCGGTATTGGTTGTGCTTTAGTGCCAGCTTTTGAAAGCCACCGCAACAGGGCCGAGATGCAAACCAGGCCACTGGAGCTGCCCCTTGCCGAACGGGAGCTGGTGCTGGCCTTTGATAAAAACCAGCAACATCAAAGTGCGGTGAAAACCTTATGTGAAGTGGCGAAAAAACAATAAAGCAGGGAATTGCTGATACTGCTGTTATTTGCTGCCGGGTGTAAAAAACCGGCAGCAAAGCTGCTTTATCAGGACATCAACAACGAAATAGACAGTGAAAGCAGCAGGGCGCCCGTCACCAGATAAAAAGGTGATAGTTTGGCTTTTATCAGTAAAAACACTGCAAGGAGTACCCACAAAAAATCGCTGACAGAGCCAATACTGCTGCTGGCCACCGGCTGCAAAAAAGCAGAGGCCAGCACACCCACCACTGCAGCATTTACACCTGCTATGGCTTGCTGCACTGAAGCTTTAGATTTAAGTTGTTGCCAATATGGCAAAGCACCCAGCACCAGCAGCATGGCAGGTAAAAAGATGGCAACACTGGCAACAGCTGCCAGCAATAAAGGTGAATAGGGTAGCAAACTTGCAGCACCTAAAAAGCTGGCAAAGGTAAAAAGCGGCCCAGGCAATGCCTGGGCTATACCATAACCTGCCAAAAAGCTCTGGTTATCAATTAATTCCGGCACAAGTTCGGCCTGCAGCATTGGTAAAACCACATGACCTCCCCCAAACACCAGACTGCCGGCACGATAAAACTTATCCATCAGGCTCAAAAGGCCGTTTTCACTGATGGCCGCCAATAGAGGCAGTAGCAGCAGTAAGGAGAAAAACACGCCCAGTAACAATGGTGCGAGTCGCGGTTTTGATGAGCTGGCTGGCGGCTGTTGTGGCAAAGGCGATACAAAATAACGGCCACAAAATGCAGCTATGGCAATTAAAACAAGCTGTTGCCAAACCCCGGGTTGCCAGAGCAGAAGCAGCATCACGGCAATAGCAAATAAACGGCGTGGCCAGTCGGGGCACATGCTTTTACTCATGCCATAAAGCGCCTGCGCCACGACGGCAACGGCCACCAGTTTTAATGTATGCACTATAGCGGCATCAAAGCCGCCTTGTTGTTGTAATGCGAGGTGCTGTAAATAAAGTGCAAACAGAAGCATCAGCACAAAAGAAGGCAGGGTAAAACCTAAAAAGCTCACCAAAGCACCTGCATAAGAGCGTGTTAAAAAGCCAATCGCCATACCGACCTGACTGCTGGCGGGGCCTGGCAAAAACTGGCATAAGGCCACCAGCTCGGCGTAATCCTGGTCGCTTAGCCAACGGCGTTTTTCGACAAATTCAAAACGAAAAAAACCAAGATGGGCCAGCGGGCCACCAAAGCTGGTACAGCCAAGTGTCAGAAAAATAATAAAAAGCTGCCATAACGACGGGGGCATAAGCTGCTGTTGTTCTGGTAATGACCTTTGTTGTTGCTGTACTGGCATGCAAATCCTTTGGAAAAAACAAGACTCAGCATGCTGAGTCCTGTAAATACGATTATTTGTGTTCAGCGTTTAAAGCGCGAAGCTTAAAGCTCGAATATGACAGAAATATTACATATAAGCTTTGCTAAAGGCTTCTTTGGATTGCTGAATATAAGCGCGGGCTTTTTTCGCATGCTGCTCCCAGGCAGCTTTATCTTTGGCATCGGTAAAGGGGTTTTGCTCAGGCGCTACCGAACGTTCAAACTTTTCATAAAAAGTAATAGAAGAGGCAGTAATTTGGTTAAACCTTTCTTTAAATTCCTGCAATGCTTCCAGCTGCTCGCGGGTTTTTAATAAATATTGCACTAATTCTGTGTTGTTCGTGGAGGTCATGTTTTCGCTGGCAAGATACGACTGCGCTTTATTGGTCACATTCATCGCCACCTCGTCCATAATATTGGCGCGGATAGACTCTTCTTTACTCATCACCCGACCGTAATTTTCCTGAGTGCGGGCAAGGCCGGCATGTTGCAGATAATTACGCAGGTGTTTGTCTAAATCTTTTCGGAACAGTTCTACCATTTTGGCCATTTGTTGTAAGTCCTGATCCAGCGTCGACACCTGCACCAGCTCACGTTCCAGCTCATTTAAAAAACGTTCGGCGTTTTCGTAAATTTTCAGCCCGTTTTCTTCGGCAAATTTGCGATCTTTACGGCTTAAATCGGCATTTTCATAATTGGATTTATCAAAAGTTGCGGCCAGAAAAGATTTAAAAGGCTCGGCAAAAGCAGAATAAGTGCCGGCGCTGACCACATTTAACGTGGCGGTCACTAAGTCACCAAAAGGTTTCACCATCGAATTTAACCGTGCTTGCTGCAGTGGGGAGGCCACTCTTTTGGTGTCGGCCAGAATGGTGCGAAATGAGGCATAAGCCATAGGGTTCGACATTTTGTTACGCTCGGAACTTGCCAGTACAAAAGTAATACTGGAATAAATGGCGTTGGCGTATTCTAGGTATTGGCGCTGACTTTCCAGCTGGGCAGCGTAATTTTTACCTAATGTGCGAAACGACTCGGCCTGTACTTCGTAGTTCCGGTTTTGTTTCAGCTGATCCAAAATACCACTGATAATTTTTTGTTCGTTTTTTTGCAGTGCAGTGTCAAGCAAAATTCGGTCAACCACCACGTCGTCAATCACCACAGCACCATTGTTGCTTTCAATATCCAGCCGGATATATTTACGGCCAGGGTCATCAATCGAAATCCGATGGGCAATAAAGTCGGTACTGCCGGCCTGGGTTTCAATCAAACCGACCTGTTGCCAGACACTGTCGATGCGGATAGAAGGGGACGTCAGAATATTAATGCGGTAACTGGTATAAGCATTTTCCGGCTTGACCCAAAGCTCTAATAAACCGAGCTCTGCCAGAGGCTGGCGGCTGATTAAAGAGCTGGCACCGCGGCCACAACTTAATGCCCGAATACCACTTTTCACCACATCTTTTTGCAGGCTGCAACCGGATAAAATATTAAATTGTTGTTCATTCTGCTCAAAGTTGCTCTGAAGAATGGGTTCACCGGGCATGGCAGCAACACTGCTGGCGAACAAGCTAAAACCTAAAGCAAATAACAAGCGCATAACAACCTCGGAGTGAGTTTTTTGTCAGTGTAAAGTAGGACCAAACGGCAGAACAGAGCTTGCCGGGCCCTGAATGTACCAGAGCTGAATTATCCGGGTAAGGGGAACTGTAAAAATCAGGGGCCAACCGGCGGTTTTTACGCCGGTTTTGCTCTTTATTTTGTGTTTTGAGGCACCGGTTTTGCCACACTGAAATTATCCTGCCGGGCTTTGTGCTCAACCTAAAGCTTTAAGGCAAAGTGACGGTGTTATTTGTTATCATTTTGGACTGCGATGCCAGTTGTTGTAACCAGAACGCAAAATCATCATCCATGCTATTACCCCAGCTTTGCACCAAAGCCTGATAACGCGGGTAATCACCCTGGCGGGTAAAAATCAGCATCTGTTTTATTTTATCTGGATGTTGCTCAAACAAATAACGAACTGCCAGATAACCCCAGAGATATATTCGGTCACTGCCACTGTTTTTCTCATATCCGGTATGAAACAGCTCGCTGAGTTTATAAACCGCACTGTTGGCAAGTTTTTCGGCTGCGCTGTTTTGTTTGCCATGGGCAATATATTCCGCCATGCCTTCAGTCCACCACACCAGATAAGGGCTTTGTGGTGCCGGGCGCGGGCAATTTTCCGGTGCGGCGTGGGAGTCGTGCAGATTGGCGCAAAAGTCGCCATAAAGATTAAAACGACCATCCAGATAATGCACATATTCATGCGCCAGATTCCAAACTTCACCGCCGGCATGCTGATAAGCGACAAATTCAGCCTGATTACCGGGCTGATGTGGCAAACCTTCCAGATACATACCGCCGTTGTTGGTGGGCATGGAAAAGTGCAGACCTGCAAAAGCGGCATATTGGGATTGTGACGCGTAAATATTGGCTCTGAGCATATGGTTGCCGTCGTGCAGCACAGGTGCCGGTTTGTCAAATAACAACTGAAAGCGCTGCTCAACCTGAGCCAGTTGCTGACAAATCTGCGACGCCTGACTGGCGGTTAAAGCAGCTGAACGCAACTGCAAGCCAGGGCTGCACTGATGCACCTGAGTCAGCAGCGCTGTGACTGCCTTGTCTGGTGCTGCCGGTGGCCTTGTATCTGCAGTAGCGCTGCCGGCAACAAAGAGCGCAGCTGGTAGCGAGATCAAAGCTGCGGTTTTGGTAAAAGACATAACAACTCCTGATGTTTCAATATTGTTTGATAAAACCAGCGTGAATGCACAGAGCCGCCTCAGTGGTGTTGAACTGCCCACTTTTTACGCTGTTGGGCCTGGCCTTTGCCGCTTGCTTTTTTGGTCTCAACCATTCCTTTTTGATTTAATATATTGTATACAATATTCTTAATCAATCAAAACCAGCTTTATCTACAGGATCTTATGTTGTTCAAAAATGCATTTGCGTCATGGCAGCCACCTTCACACTGGCAGCAGATCAGTTGTCTGGATTGCCACACAGGCGGCGAGCCGCTGCGGATTGTGACCTCAGGTTTTCCTGCGCTTGAGGGCGACACTGTGCTGGCGCAGCGCCGGGACTGTCAGCAACGTTTTGACCATTTACGCCGGGCGCTGATGTTTGAACCCAGAGGCCATGCCGATATGTACGGTTGTATTATTCTGCCGCCTGAGCGTAGTGACAGTGCTTTTGGTGTGTTGTTTTTGCATAACGAAGGCTACAGCACCATGTGTGGCCACGCCATGATAGCGCTGGCCAAAGTGGCGGTAGAGGCCGGTGTAGTGGCGGCCACTTACCCGGTGACCCACTTTCAAGTGGATGCCCCCTGTGGCCAAATTCAGCTTTATGCCGAACTTGTGCCTGCAGCTCAAAACCAGGCGGATCAGAGCCAGGCGGATCACAACAGCAAAGCACCGAAGGTGCAGCGCTGTTGGTTCGACAATGTGCCTTCTTTTGTCCTGGCTGCTGATCAGCAAACCCAGGTTACCGGTATTGGTACTGTGCCTTATCAGCTGGCTTATGGGGGTGCTTTTTATGCTTATGTTGAAGCAAGCCAGATTGGCCTTGATCTTCAGATGAATAACCACCGGCAGATTATCCGGTATGGCGAGCTTATCAAGCAGCAGCTGCTGGCTGAAATCTCGGTGCAACATCCTTTTGCCGATGATCTGAGTTTGTTATATGGCGTGATTTTTACCGGACCTGCTGCAAAAGCCGGAGTTTTGCAGCGCAACGTCTGTGTTTTTGCGGATGGTCAGCTTGATCGCAGCCCAACCGGCAGTGGTGTGTCCGGACTTGCGGCTTTGTTATATCAGCAGGGCAAATTAAGCCTTGGGCAGCCTATCCGAATTGAAAGTATTGTCGGCTCTGAGTTTAGCGTGGTGATTCAATCGCAGTGTGAGTATGGGCCTTATCAGGCGGTGATCCCGCAGGTGGCCGGCACCGCTTATGTCACGGCCAGCCAGCAGTTTGTGTTTGACCCCTTGGATCCACTGGCAGAAGGATTTATTTTCCGATGAATACCACAATTCCGATGAAAGCCGAACCTGTTGCTGTGAATCACAGTGCAAACAAAAGCGCAGGCCTGGCCGCTGATCAAACCGTAAAACAACTCAAGCCACAATTTGCCGAAAGGTTAAGCCGCTTTCGCTACCAGATGGTGCAGGCCGGACAGGATGCAGCGCTGATTTTTTCGCCGGTAAATTTACGTTATTTATTGAATTACAGTGGCGAAGCCTTGATGGCGATAGTCAGCCCTTCCAAAGTGGTGCTGATCACTGATTATCGTTTTATCGCGCAGGCAAAGCAGGAGGCGCCGCCAGAGCTTCAGGTCAGCTGTTATTGCCGCGACCGTGACCGGCAGAGCCTGAGCCAGGCCATTGCGATGGTGCTGGGTGACATCAAAGCCCGCCGTGTCTGGTACGAAGACAGTGACATTAGTGTGCTGCAATGGCGGGCCATTGGTGAAGGCAACGGCCTGATTGAATTTAGTCCTTGTCCGCCCCATCTGGCGGCGCAGCGCATGGTGAAAGATGAATGGGAAGTGGCGCAGATTGAGCAGGCGGCCGCTATCGCCGATCTGGCATTACAGCGGGCATTACCGCTGCTGCAACCGGGGATCAGTGAACAGGAATTTGCCACCGAGCTTGAATATCAGCTGAAAAAAGCCGGCGCTGAAGATTTTTCATTTGCCACTATTTTGGGTTTTGCCGAACGCTCCGCCTTACCTCATGCCTTGCCTGGTGCTAAAAGATTAAAAAAGGGTGATTTGATAGTGCTGGATTTTGGCGCTGTGGTGAACGGCTACCGCTCGGACATGACCCGCAGTTTTGTCTGTGGTACGCCAAGCCCATTGCAAAAGCAAATGTACCAGACGGTGTTACAGGCGCAGCAGGCGGCGCTTGACGCAGTGCGGGCCGGTATCAGCGGCGCTGCGCTGAATAATATTGCCGCAGATGTGCTGGCAGCTTCGCCTTTTGCCAAAGATGTCGGGCCAGGCCTTGGTCATGGTGTGGGTTTGCAGCTGCACGAACAGCCTTTTCTTGGCCCTTTGTGCCGGCAGTTGTTGCCGGAAAATGCCGTGATCACTATTGAACCGGGCATTTATATCACCGACTTTGGTGGGGTTCGCATTGAAGATGATGTGCTGGTGACCAAAGAGGGCTGCCGTGTGCTAACCAAAGCCCCTAAACAATTTGAATTGCCAGAGAGGTTTTAATCATGCGGATGCTCAATGGCGCTGAAGTCAGCGCGCTACTGGATTACCCGTCGTTAATTCAGGCTTTACATCAGGGATTTGCCGGCGATTTTAGCGCGCCTCCCCGCAGTCTGTATCCGCTATCGGAAGGGCAGCATGATGCTTTTGCGCTGTTGCCGGCCTGGAATGAGCGCTACATCAGCGTGAAAGCTTTTACTTATCTGCCACAAAACGTCCAAAAAAACCGGCCTGTACTGCATTCACAACTGATGTTGTTTGCGCGGGAAAGCGGTGCGCCGCTTGCTTTTATCGACGGAGTTGCTGTGACCTGCGCCCGCACTGCGGCGGTATCTGCCTTGGCGGCCTTTCATCTGGCGCGACCTGATGCCAGCAGCTTGTTATTGCTGGGTACCGGCAACCTGGCAATGCCACTGTTAAGAGCGCATCTGGCCCTGAGGCCACTTTGCAAGATAAGCCTGTGGGGCCGAAATGCGGAGAAAACCAAAGCACTTTACACAGAGGCAAAAAACGAGTTATTGCCCTTGTATCCAGATGTGCAGATCGATATTGCCGCAGATTTGGCCAGCGCGCAAAAAACACATCAGATCATTATCGCGGCAACGGGTTCAGCTGCGCCATTGTTGTTTGGGGAGCTCATTGCTGCCGGTACTCATGTAGATTTGCTGGGTAATCACAATGTTGATAAAAGAGAATGTGATAGTGCCCTGGTGCAAAAAGCGCGGGTTTTTGTTGATGATAAACTCAATGTGCTCAGAGAAGCCGGTGAGTTGTTATTGCCCATTGCCGAAGGTTGTTTTCACGAAACACAAATTCAGGGGGATTTGGCCACTTTATGCCGGGGGGGCTTATTGCCGCTGGCGTCGGCGCAAACTGCAGCGCAGCTGCCGCCTGCACGGCAACAGCACTGCGACATCACTTTATTTAAGTCGGTGGGGACTGCGCTCAGTGATTTGCTTTGTGCTGCTTTGGTCTATGAGCGCAAGCTCAAAGCGGAGCAGCAGAGCGAATGAGCATGGTGACATCAGAATCGACCTCAGCACCTTCTGGCCAGCACCCGGCGGCCCGTAGCGACGCAATGGTGTCTGCCTTAGTTGCAACCAAAGGCAAAGCAGGGCGCAGTGCTTTTCCGGCGGCTTTTTATCTGGCCAATGGCATGGAGATTTTTGAGCGGTTGGCCTGGTATGGTTTTTTTACCTTGTCGTCTTTGTATCTGACCAGTCCGCTTAGTCAGGGCGGTCTGGCTTTTACTGAACAACAACGGGGTTTTGTGCAGGGCATGATCCCGTTTTTATTGTATTTATTGCCGGTGCTTACCGGTGCCATGGCCGACCAATATGGTTACAGGCGCATGTTTTTATTATCTTTTATGCTAATGGCACCGGGTTATTATCTGCTGGGTCAGGTGCAGGATTTTTGGGCATTTTTTGCGGTGTTTTTGCTGGTTGCGCTCGGTGCCGCTTGCTTTAAACCCGTGGTGGTGGGTACTGTCGGGCGCAGTACGGATGACAGCAACAGAGGTCTGGGTTTTGGTATTTTTTATACCATGGTCAATATCGGTGGTTTTATCGGGCCTTTGGTCGCCGGTTATGTACGTGCCATCAGTTGGGACTGGGTTTTTATCATGTCGGCTTTTTGGATCAGCCTGAATTTTATTCCAGCCTTGTGCTGGTATCAGGAACCCAAAGTGCACAAACCGGCAAGGCCGGACTTGCCACTGCTGCAGGAAATTCAGCTGGTGCTGGGGAATGGCCGGCTGGCGCTACTGGTGGTGCCGCTGTTGCTGCTGTTGATGTTCAGTAGTTTAACCGCTTTAAGTTTCTGGCAAATTGCCGCTGTGGCCGGTTTGTGGATCACACTCAACGCGCTCTGGAGTCTGCTGCTGGCCGCCGGCAACAGTAAGGCAACACGCTGGTACTCATCACCGATGAAAATAGGTAATAAAGCTTTTGTTTGTTATTTATTGATCCTGACCGGCTTTTGGACCATCTACAACCAGCTGTTTATTACAGTGCCGCTCTTTATCCGCGACTTTGTCGATACGCGTGATTTAGTGCTGAGCATTGCCCGGTTTGCTCCTTCCTGGCTGGATTATCTGGCGGTAGTGGATATAACGCAGCTTTCACAGTTATTGCCAGAGCTTGCTGATGCCTATCAGCAGCAAAGTCAAAACCTGTTGCAAATCAGTCAGACTTTGTATCACTACAAAGTACGGGTCCCGGCCGATGAACTGGTGGCCGGTTTACAGGCGCTGGCGCAGCATCAGACCGATGCCCTAAGCCTAGCCACAGCCTGGCAACAGCAGCACCGGCAGCTCAATCCGGAATATATCGTGAATCTGGGTTTTGCGCTGATAGTGCTATTGCAGATTGTCATCAGTTTACTTATTCAGCGTCTGCCAGCGCTTGCGGTGTTGGTTGTTGGCACTCTGGTATTAAGTGGAGGTCTGTTTTGTTTTGGTGTCAGTGGTTTATTGCCGATTGGCGGTTTTGCCATAACAGGCGCTGTGCTGTTGTTTTCGCTTGGTGAGATGCTGGCGTCGCCTAAAAGTCAGGAATATGTGGCGGCAATAGCGCCAGGCCATCAGACTGCGATGTATATGGGTTACTATTTTGTCGCTATGGCGCTTGGTTATTTATTTGCCGGTTTATTGTCGGGTTGGGCTTATCAGTTATTTGCTGTTGAACAACAAAAGCCGATGCTGATGTGGGTGTTTTTTGCCAGTCTGGGGCTTTTAACCTCAATGCTTCTGATGTGGCTGCATCTGAGTCTGAAGCCACAGCAAAAAACACGTTGTTAAACCTTTTGTTAAACCTTTTTTAGCTTGCGTCACATTGGCAGCGGCATTGTAAGTGTCGCTGCCAGTACAACACAGCAGGATGATTATGTCAGTTGAGCGCGAAAACCGGCGCGACGCTGCAAATAGTTAAACAGTGGTGTGGCCATCATGGTGGTCACTATCGTCATCAAGACCAATACTGAAAATAAATCGGGTTTGATCACGCCATTTTGCAGCGCAATATTCAGCAGAATTAATTCCATCATGCCACGGGCATTCATCAGAATACCAACCGCCAGTGCCATGGCATGGTTTTCACCACAAAAACGGGCTGCCAGATAACAGGCCACCGCTTTGGCAAAAATAGAAGCGGCAATCACCGCCAGTGCCACTTGCCACAAAGTGCCCTGAAACAGTAAGGACAAATCAGTTTTTAAACCGGAAACGGTAAAAAACAGCGGCACCAGACCTATCAGCACCACAGGTTGTAACCGTTGAATTAAATGTGCTGCCAACAGACCCCGTGGCATAGCCACACCCAATAAAAAACCACCAAAAACGGCATGCAGGCCAATCCATTCAGTGGCGCTGACGCTCATGACCCACAACACCAGAATCACCAGCAGCAAAGGCGGTGTTAAACGCCCGTCTTTTTGATACCAACTTTCCAGCTGCGCTGTATGCTTGCGCACCAGCGTTAACATCAATATCGCAAACGCCACAGCACCAATCACGGCTTTGTAAAACAAGCTGTTGTCACCACTAAAACTGGCCAGCAATAAGGCCATCAGACACCAGGCCGCCACATCGTCAATGGCGCCGGCAGCCAGCACTAAAGTGCCAATTTTACTATTGGCAAGGCCCTGCTCCTGTATCACCCTGGCCAACATCGGAAAAGCGGTAATGGCAATAGAAGCGCCTAAAAATAACGTGGCCTGAGTCCAGCTGATATTGTCGGCAAAAAGCCCGCCAAAACTCAGCAACCAGCTGGCCAGCACACAGGCCATCACAAAAGGCACTAAAATGCCGGACGCTGAAATGGCAATAGCACTGCGGGCCCGGGTTTTAAACATGCTGTTGTCAAATTCCAGTCCGACCAAAAACATATAAAGACCTATGCCTATCTGAGCGCCTAAGGATAAAAAGGGCCGGTATTCAGCGGAAAATAACTGTTGTTGCAGCTCTGGTGCGAATGCACCAAACAAGGTGGGGCCAAGCAAAATACCGGCAATCATTTCACCGACGACCCGCGGCTGACCAAGCTGAATAGCCAGCCAGCCCACTATTCTGGCCACCAGCAGAATAACCAGTAATTGGATAAAAAAGGCACTGACGCCCACAGGAAGCATGTCCACTCTGTACTCCGGCAATCACACAAAAGCAGCGATTGTAATGGCCAACACATGACAGCAACAAGTCGGATCAACAAGGATGCTCAGACCCAAGTTAAACAGTCAGTCCGGCAAAGGCCTGGCTTATTGTGTTATCACGGGCTCTGTTGGCTGCTTCGCACTCACAGCAACACAACTTAGTTGTCGCCCAATTTAGTTTGCAGATATTGCAGCACCAGTTTAAGCCCGGCTTTCATATGGGTGCGGTGGGGGTACACCAGATGAACGGGCAAAGGTTTTGGCATATAGTCGGGCAGGACAGACACCAGCATGCCGGACTGTAACTCTTCCTCCACCTGGTAACGGGTGACAAACATCAGCCCCATGCCAGAGAGCACTGTGGGTTTGGCAGCTCTGTTGCTGTTGGTATAAAAAGGGCCACTGGCTGGTACTTTCAGCACCTGGCCCTTGTCCAGAAACTCCCAGCTGGTTTCTGGCCCGCCGCTGCCGGTTGAGATACAGGCATGGTGCACCAGATCGCTCGGATGTTGTGGCACTCCATGAGTCGCCAGATAAGCCGGTGACGCCACCAGCACTATCGGCAGATGGGTCAGTGGCCGGGCTATTAAACTGGAACTGGGCAATTTGCCAAAACGAATAGCCAAATCCACTTCATCGGCCACCAAATCAACCATTTTGTCGTTGAGATCAAGTTCTAACTGCAGCTTCGGATAACGTTGTAATAACTCAGGGATAAGTGGTGCTATGACTTTGGAGCCGTAGGTCACTGCCACACTGATGCGGATACTGCCGTTGGGTTCATCCCGCAGTTCAGCCAGATGATGCTCGGCCTGATCGGCCTGCCGCACCACCTGCTGGCAATAAACAAAAAAGGCCTGACCCTCGCTGCTGAGTTTAAGCTGCCGGGTCGTTCTTTGTAATAAGCGCACAGCCAGATGTTGTTCAAGCCTCGCTATGGCTTTACTGACCGCACCTTTGGACATCCCCAGTGCAATAGCAGCCTGGGTAAAACTGCCACTTTCCACCACTCTGGCAAAAATGGCCATATCACTCAGTCTTTGTAATAACGACATTGTAACCCCGTATTTAACAGCAGCTGTGGATGATACCAATAAGATATCGGACTGATTGTTTCTTTTAGGAAACAAAGTATCTCTGAGTTGCTGTCTAATCAAGGTAACAATCTGCTTTTACAATACGCAGGTCGCAATCGGCAACAAGGAGCCTGGTGATGTTTTTCCAAATTTTATTCAGAGTGTTTAAAGGAATGCTGGAAATGGACGGAGTGATGGTGGATAAATTACCGCCACCACAACAAGACAAAACAAGCTGCTGTGACAGTGCCTGTCAGGCCAAAGTAAAACCCTGATCTAAAAGCCAGATCTCAAATCCAGAGCAAAACGCCGGTTGGCTTGATACCGGCGTTTAAGATGGCAAGGTAGGGTGTGGCTGTGTTGCAGCAGAGATACAGCACTGCAGTCAGACTTGGCTCTGCTGGTAATTTTCCATCGCCTGATCAAGTTGTAACAGCGTTGGCGGGTTACAACCCTTGCTGGCAATATTTAAGCTGGCTGCCAGCATAGCCCGGGTTAAACATTGTTCCAGCTGCACAGCATGACACTGGCTCGCGTCAGGTAAACCCAGTTTTAACAGTGCAGCAAGTAAATTGGCCCAAAAGGTGTCGCCAGCGCCAACGGTATCCACAAAGGGCACTGCGGTTATCACCGGCAATCTGATCTGGTGATCTTGCCAGAAAATCGCTGCACCTTTATCCCCTTCGGTCAGCGCCAGCAAAGCAGCGGGTGCAGTTTGCCTGATTGTGGCTATCGCATCGGGCAACGCCATCGCGGCAAAAAGTAACTGCAAATCTTCATCGCTGGCTTTAATAAAATCACTTTGTTGAATCATTTCAAGCACAAAGCTGCGGTAGGCGGCAGCGTCAGATACCGCATTCAAACGTACATTAATGTCGAGTGCAATCTGAATTCCGCGGTTTTTGGCGGCTGCAATCACCTGACGGATGCGCGGCGCGTCTTCGCTCTCCAGTGCCAGTGAGCCTAAATGCAGCAGTTGGCAAGCGGGCGGCAAAGCGGCAATTTGTCGGTCGGCACAGATATCACGATCGGCAATCCCGCTGCGGTACAAGCTGTATTGAGGCTGTAGTTGCTCGTTGATACTGACCAGTGCCAGCGAGCTTGGGCAGCGGCTGAAGCTATCAAGGCCATAGGTTGCGCCATTTTGACGCAGATAATCAGCAAAGTGCCGGCCAAAGTTATCTTGTGATAAAGGTGACATATAACTGACCTGAATCTGTTGTCTGGCCGCGCCTATAGCAACATTAAAAGGCGACCCCCCCAGACAGGGCCGGTATAACCCATTGGCGTCAGGCAACAAATCAACAACGTTTTCTCCAATTACAGCAAGCATAGTAGTATCCTGTGGCAGTCAGCTCAGCCAGAAGCCGCGGTTGGCTATTGTTTAAAAATCATATAACTTAATCAATTAAGATGAAAGCCTGAAGTGATCGGAATATGAGTAAATTAACGCTGAAAAGTGTGGCAAAAACGCTGGGGGTGTCGACAGCCACCATATCCAATGCCTTTAACAGACCTGATCAGCTGTCGGTAGTGCTCAGAGAAAAAATACTCAGAGCTTGTGCTGAGCTCGGTTATTTTGGCCCAAACAAAGCCGCACAGTCGCTACGTACCGGTAGTTCAGGCATTGTGGCCGTGATCTTATCTGACTCTCTGGAATACATGGTCAGCGACCCTGTGGCCAGTCAGTTTTTACAAGGGGTTACCCGCGAGCTGGAGCGGCATAAACTGCATTTGTTGTTGTTTTCCGGCAGCAGTGCAAATCTGGAAGCGATCAGTGATTTTGTCGATGGTTTTATTTGTTATGGCGCACCACGCAATCTGGGGCTGATTGAACAATTAACACGCAGCCCAAAGCGGGTGTTGACCGTCGATTTTGATTTACCCGGCCGGCCCTCCGTGAATATTGATAATGAGCAGGCAGCCTATCAAAGTGCGCTGGCGGTGTTAAAGCCCACTGATACAGTCGCCATTTTAGGTTTACGGCTGATTGATGCCCCCAACAGCCGTCCCGTGTTGCAAGAACCGATGTGGGACAACCAAAGTTCGATTGCCCATCGCAGGCTGGATGGTTATCTGCGGGCTATGGCAGAGTGCCGTTTAACACTGCAGAGCCAGTATCTGTGGCATTTGCCTGAAAGTAATCAGCATTATGGTCAGCTTGCTGCCAAGGCAGTGCTGGCGCTTGAACCCAGACCAACAGTGCTGTTGTGTATGAGTGATTTAATTGCCCTCAGCGCCATGCGCGAAGCATTACAACAAGGCATTGAGATCCCGAATCAGCTCAGAGTGGTTGGTTTTGATGGCATTGAAGAAACGTTACGCTATCACCCGACCCTCAGCACTGTCTGGCAGTTCAGTGATGCCAAAGGCCAGGCTGCAGTGCGGGCATTTTTGTCCGGTGACGACAGCCCCCAGCTGTTACCTTATGAGCTCAGGCTGGGGGAGAGCAGTTAATCTTTGGAGACAACACTTGCTGGTTTAACAAACCAGCAAGTCAGCCAATTGCAGTTGTTGTGCTGCTTGTCCCTGATGTTGCCAGGCAAGGGTGGCTGTCAGGCTATCCAGTTGCAGGCTTAAACTGGCCTGATGGCCGCCGTGTTGCCAGTTCAGCTGATACAGATTGGGTGCTAAAGTCTGGCTAAAGTGGCCATCAAAGGCTTGCAGGGTACGGCGCAGCTGGATGAGTTTCATCAAGGCTTTTACCACAGGTTTTTGCAGTGCCAGCTGCAGGCTGCTCTCATCAAAATACGGCCTGTTAATGTCACGGCCCACCGCAGTTTTCTTTAACAGCGCAACGTCATTTTCTGCTGCCAGCAGTCCGCCATAATAAATCTGACTGATGCCGGGGCAAAACAGCTGAATAGCACGCGCCAGCAGATAGTGCTCGTTGTTACGGCCCAATGCATCGTAAAAACTGCAATTAACCTGATACAAATCAACATTATTGGCGGCGTTGCCTGTTGCCAGTTTTGAGCTACCGCCGCTGTTGTGATGGATTTTTTCCACCAGGCTATCCAGTTCTGGATCTGTTAAGAGTCCCGCAGCGCCCTGATAATCCGCTGCGTCAACAATACCAATGCCGTCATGGGTGTCGAGCACAGTGATACAATTGCGTGGTGCTATATCCAGCCAGGTTTTTAAGGCATAGGCGCTACCGCTGAAAATGGTATGCAATACCAGAGGTGGCAGCGCAAAGTCGTACACCATGTCACAGCGTTTGGCGATTTCTATCTGCGTTTTATGATAACCATGAATTTCAACCAGGCAGGTCATGCCACGCGCCTTGGCTTGCTTTGACAGTTTTTCAATAAATTCAAAGGTTTCAGGCAGCATAAAACAGCTGCTGCCGGCTTTTTTAATGGCATAACCTGCCGCATCCAACCGGATATATTTAACACCATGGTCGGTAAAACGCTGCAAAATGGCCTGCAGGTAAGCTTCACCCTGAGCGGAAGTTACATCGATGTCGATCTGATTGGCGGTAAAGGTGGTCCAGAATGCTTTGGTGTCACCATTGGCTAAGCGAATATCGGTAAAGCAGGGGGTTGGCCTTGGCCGGTAAATGGCATCGAGCTGAGCCTGATCCGGCTGCTGACCAAACACTTTGTCGCGGGTTAAAAACAGTGGCCAGTAGGGGGAGCTTTCGCCTTGTTGCAGCACATCCAGAAATTGCGGCGACTGCGCCGACATATGATTAACAATCATATCCGCCATAATGGGGTAATCGGCCGCCAGACGTTCAATATCAGCCCAGCTACCTAAGCGGCTGTCCACTGCGGTATGGTCTGTCGGGTCAAAGCCTGCGTCTTCACCGTCAATAGGCGGGTAAAACGGCAGCAAATGCACAGCATCAAACAAGCCGGCCAGTTGCCCCTGAAGTAGCCTATGTAAATCCGTTATTTTTCCGCCACTTAATCTATCAACATAGGTGATTAACTGGATCTGGTTGGTTTGTACTGCATGGGTCATTGTGCGCTTCCTAAAAAAATATTTGCATCTTAAACGATTAAGATATAGCTTTAAGCCAGCACACAACTTTGTCAAGCCCCCAGGGAATAATTACAGGGCGAAGGTACAAAGCACTGTCACCAGGCGACTAAACCGGATGAGGAATGAAGGCCAGCCTGCTGTAACCACGGGGAATAAAATGCAGACAAGTAAAACGCATGGGGTCGCTGTTTCTGCCGATGGCACCTTTGATTCGACACAACAGATGCAGCGCCAGGTGCGCTGGATGACTTACCTGATGTTTTTTGTGTTTGCCATGACCACAGACGCAGTAGGCGTCATCATTCCGCAGGCCATGGCGCAATACCAACTGAGCTTATTTCAAGCCAGTGCTTTTCATTACGTTCCTATGGTGGCTATTGGCCTGGCCGGACTGTTCCTTGGGCGGCTGGCAGATAAATTGGGGCGCAAAAGCCTGATTATCGTGGGTCTGAGTTTGTATGCTGGCGCTTGTTATGCTTTTACTGCCGGCGACAATGCGCTGTTTTTTATCCTGCTGATGGGCATTTGTGGTTTGGCAATCGGCATCTTTAAAACTGCCGCTTTGGCCCTTATCGGCGATATCAGCCCTGACAGCTTAAGCCACACCAGAACCATGAATAAAGTGGAAGGTTTTTTTGCGCTCGGCGCTATCGCCGGCCCTGCATTAGTGACAGTGATGATTGCTGCATCAGTACACTGGAAACAGTTATATCTGGTTGCCGGCTTGTTGTGCACTGTACTGGTCATTATGGCCGCCCGATTGCCATATCCACCTTATCAGGCTGCGGCCGAACAGGTTTCGCTGCGTCAGTCACTGGCTTTATTAAAAGATCGCTACGCACTGGGTTTTTCCCTGGCCATTGCACTTTATGTCGGCTGTGAAGTGGCTATTTTTGTCTGGTTGCCGACTCTGCTGGCCGATTATCAAGGCAGTTTTGCTGTTGTTGCGACGCATGCCATCACGCTGTTTTTTATGCTTCGTGCCGCCGGGCGTTTTGTCGCCGGACTTATCCTGCAGTATTTTTGCTGGAGCAGTGTGATGGCAAGCTGCACCCTAGCCATCTTTGCCTGTTTTTTCTTTAGTATGCTGGGTGGCAAAGCGGTTGCACTTTGGTTAATGCCGCTGTCCGGTCTTTTTATGTCAATGATTTACCCCACGTTAAACTCCAAAGGCATCAGCTGTTTTGGCCGTCAGCAACACGGTGCTGTTGCCGGTTTGATCCTGGCATTTACTGCCTTATCAGCAGCGCTGGCACCGGCGCTGATGGCGCTTATCGGAGATTTAGCGGCAGATGTCAGTGCCGGTTTTTATCTTGCCACTGTTTTTTCGGCATTGCTTGCGGCGGCCATGCTTTACAACTACCTGGCACAACCGGCCAAACGCCGGCTTGATTACCGCCGGCAATCATAACCTGATACCTAAAATGATAAGTCAGATCGATGTTGTCGGTTTAATAGACTTAAACGATTAAGATTTTTATAAAAGAGCTGTCCAGTCAAAGAGATAGCACAATCAACACGGGAGCTAGACGATGAAAATACAACAGATAAAACCTGCTTATCTTGCGCTGGCGGTCAGCCTGGCCCTTAGCAGTGGTTATGCACAGGCACAACAGAATGAATTAAAGGCACAGCCTGCCGATGACAATAAAACTCAGGCTGAGCCTGCAGCCGTTGCTGGCCTTGATTTTGAGCGTATTGTGGTCACAGGCGCTGTTGCCCGTAAACAAACTGTGATGCAATCAAGCGTCTCGGTCAGTACTTTAACGCCCACTGATATTGAAGTGGCAACGCCCCGCAGCACGGCGGAGATATTCCGTATGCTACCCGGCGTGCGCAGTGAATCAACCGGCGGTGAAGGCAATGCCAATATTGCCGTGCGCGGTTTACCTGTTGCATCGGGCGGTGCCAAGTTCTTAGCACTGCAGGAAGATGGTTTGCCGGTATTGCAATTTGGCGATATCGCCTTTGGGAATGCCGATATCTTTTTGCGCTCTGACGCCACCTTAGCCCGTCTGGATGTGATCCGGGGTGGGTCAGCTAGCACAGCCGCCAGCAATTCACCCGGAGGCATTATTAATTTTGTCAGTAAAACCGGTGAAAACGAAGGCGGCAGTATCGCCTTAACCAATGGCCTGAATTACGACACTTTGCGCACCGACTTTGAATATGGCGGTGATATCAATGCAGAAACCCGCTTTCATATCGGTGGTTTTGTCCGGCAGGGCGAAGGTGTGCGGGATCCGGGTTATCAGGGCGAAAGTGGTTATCAGCTCAAAGCCAACCTGACCCGCGAGTTTGACAGCGGTTATGTACGGTTATATCTGAAACACCTGAACGACAAAGCCACCAGTTACATGCCAATGCCGATGCTGGCGGATGGCAGTTCAGTTGCTGGTTTTGATGCAAAGCGTGACACTTTACAGTCGGCCTATTTAACACAAACTGTGCGCCTTAACGGCGATAATCAAATTTCCCGCGGTGATGTGCGTGACGGTATGAACCCACAGGTGAACAGTGTGGGTGCTGAAGCTGTGTTTGAGTTGCCGGAAGGCTGGACCATGGAAAACCGCTTTCGTTTAAGCGATATCAGCGGCAATTTTATCACCCTGTTCCCGGCAGAAGTTGGCGATAGCCAACAAATGGCAAACAGTATTGCAGGTGCTGGAGCAGCACTGAGTTACGCCGTAGGGCCAAATGCCGGTCAGGCCTATAACGCAAAAAATGCCATGCGTATTCATACTTTTGATGTTGAGCTCAATGACTTTGGTTCTATCGTCAATGATCTGAAATTGTCCCGTAGCTTTGGCGATGTGGATGTTAACCTTGGTTATTATGTTGCCGACCAGAACATCAGTATGTCCTGGTTATGGAACAGTTATCTGATGGCACTCAAAGGGGACAATGCTGAGCTTTTGAATGTGACAGCTGCCGATGGCACTGCGTTTTCCGAACAAGGTTTAGTCGCTTATGGCGTGCCCTATTGGGGCAATTGTTGTCAGCGTAATTACGATACCAGCTACAGCATAAAAGCGCCTTATGCCGGTTTGAGCTGGGCTTTTGGCAGCTTGTCACTGGACGCCAGTGTGCGTCGTGACAATGGTGATGCGTCCGGCACTTATGCTGGTGCGGCACAAAGTGCACGCGATATGAATAATGACGGCGTAATCAGCCGTGTTGAGCAAAGTGTGTCCGGTATCAATCTGGCCCAGCCAAACCTGGTCAACTACAGCTGGGGTTATAACTCTTATTCCGCCGGCGCCAACTATCAGCTTGAGACAGACTGGGCGCTATTTGCCCGTGTGAGTCAGGGTGGCCGTGCCAATGCGGATCGTTTGTTATTCGGCAAGGTAAATGCCGATGGCAGCGTTGCCAGAGAGGACGCTGTTGATGAAGTCACTCAGTATGAATTTGGCAGTAAAAGCCGTCATGGGGATTTAAACCTGTTTGCGACGGCCTTTTACGCCGAAACCGAAGAGCAGAATTTTGAAGCGACCAGCCAGCGCTTTTTTGACCGGGTTTATCAGGCGCAAGGCCTGGAGCTGGAAAGCAGCTACCGCTTAGGTGATTTGGAACTGCGCGGCTCTGTCACGCTGACCGATGCCGAAATCAGCAAAGATGCGTTAAATCCGGAGCTGGTCGGTAATAAACCACGGCGCCAGGCGGATCTGTTGTATAGCCTGCTGGCCCGTTATTACCTGGAAAAAGCCCAGCTGGGATTCAGCATTATTGGCAGCAGTGACGCTTATGCGCAGGATAATAACGACCTGAAGTTCAGTGGTTATGCGCAGGTCAACGCTTTTGCCAGCTACAATTTAGCGCAAAACCTTGATCTGTCGTTGAATATTAACAACCTCTTTGACAAAGTTGGTTTAACCGAAGCAGAAGAGGGCTCAGTGCCGGCCAACGGTATTATCCGTGCCCGCACTATTAATGGCCGTAGCGCTTCGCTGGGTTTACGTTATCAATTTTAAGTCTGTAAGTTTTAATTAAAAATACCCCGCATTGGCGGGGTATTTTTTTATCTGGCTTAAAAAATATGTGAAGTTGTAGCATCAGCGCGTCCGCCATTGCAGGCGCCGTTTTTTGAAAGCGAACCGGCGACCTTCGGGTTATCTGTTCGGCATGTCTGTTGTCATTACCAAATTACAGATAAAAAAAAACCGACATCAAGTCGGCTGATTAATTGCATTTTATTGACCAAATTATTGCAACGGTTCCTTACCACGTGTTGCAAAATAATCGCACCACCACCACCACCACCACCACCACCACCACCTCCACGGAAAGTCACGACTTCGTCGGATCGCGGTTTGTGCCAGTTGCCGACGTTTGACGGTGCCTAGGGGTAGGCCATACCCCAACACTGGTCAAAGCCACTATCACCAAACCCCATCAAAGCCAGCACCAGCATCCCAAGAGTGAGCGATCAAAAGTGTGCCCTTTCGGGTTTTCTGCTTGACCATGATGTTGTCAGTCAGCGGCTGATCATCAACTTCGGCTAATGCAGGTTTAACTGAAAGTCGATTGAAGGTTGCAACCAACTCACTGAGGCCGCCGGAGCCCTGGAAAAAATTTTCCGGGCATTGAATCTAAAACCGCATCCCTTTGCATCAGAGTCTTTGCAACCAGTATTGGACTGGACGGAGACATCACATGCATTTATTCAATAAGAAGATTTCCCTGCTGGCTTTGTTTTGTGCGGCATTCGCCTCTGCAACGACTTTGGCTGACGTCAGTTGGCCAAAGACGCCGGCAGCGCAACTCGCCAAACAGCGGCTGCAGGCTTTTAACACCGGCGATGCGGCCAAGCTGCAGGCGTTTAAAACAGCACATGAACCGGATATGCAACTGGAGCGTGAACTGGCTTTTCGGCAGATGACAGGCGGATTTGAGGCGTTGCGTGTGACGCAGGATGATGCCGGTCAAGTCACGGTGATTATTCGCGAACAAGATGGGGACCGGGTCGGCAGCATGACGCTGCAACTGGATGGCAGCGACTCAAAGCGGGTCAAATCGGTCAGCCTAAAGCCGATGGCAATTGTACCCGCGGACCTGATGCCCACAAGGTTGTCCGAGCACGATGCGCAGCAGCGGCTGCTAGGTAAAGCGCAGAAACTGTTGGCAGAGGAACAATTCGCCGGCAATCTTTTGTTCGCACGGGGCGGCGACATTCGGCTGCAACAACATTTTGGTGACGCGCGTCGCGACACCGCGCAAAAGCACACTGCTAACACACAATTCCGCCTCGGCTCTATGTTTAAAATGTTTACGGCAATTGCTGTGCTGCAACTGGTTGAACGCGGCCAGTTACAGCTGGATGCGCCGCTGATCACTTATTTATCCGATTATCCAAATACCACGCTCGCCAAACACACAACTCTGCGGCACTTGCTGACCCATACCGGTGGCACAGGCGACATTTTTACTGATGAATATCAGCAACAAAGACTAAATACCCGTGAGCACGCCGATTATATCCGGTTGTTTGGCCAGCGCGCGTCAGAGTTTACCCCCGGTAGCCGCGAAGCATATTCCAACTATGGTTATGTCCTGTTGGGACGCGTGATTGAACGGGTGAGCGGCCAGTCATACCACACTTATGTCCACGACCATATCTTCAAACCCGCCGGGATGCGCGCCACTGGTGCTGAACCGGAAGAACAGGTACGCACACAGCTTTCGGTCGGTTATATGCACTCAGAAAAAGGTCTGGTGAATAACCGGGACACCTTGCCGTGGCGTGGCACTGCCGCCGGCGGGGGCTATTCAACAACCGGCGATCTGCAACTCTTTGCACAGGCATTATTAAGCGGCAAGTTGATATCAGCACAAACACTGGCAGCCGCGACGCGCAGTCAGACTCCCAGCGGCTTGTACGGCTACGGTTTCCAATTGGGCGGTGAAGGCATTGCACGTCACTTCGGACATGCTGGTGGTGCAGAGGGCATGAACGGCGCTTTACGAATTTATCCGGCGACTGGTGATGTGGTGATTGCCCTTTCCAACATGGACCCACCCGCGGCAGAATCGCTGGTTGAATACTATGGTAACCGGATGCCGCTGGTAACGCCTGTTGCCACCAAATCCCAATAGACCCTTATAAAACAGTAGGTATTTGCAAATGACCATCGAAATGATGATACCGCTTTTAGTACTGGCAACGCCTGTTGCCCTGGTAGCACTGGCCCTGCGCTTTGTTCGCCAGCAAACCGAGGCGCGTTATCGCACCTTGCTGCAACTGGCCGACAAAGGCGTTGACTTGCCCTTGACGGTTTTGGCCGAGCAGCATCAACCCCATGCTGATCGGCGACGTGGTCTGGTTCTCTTGTGCGGCGGTGTCGGTCTGATGTTGACCCTACTGGTGTTGCCGGTGCAAAGTGACGAGGGTCAGCGCCTTGCGGACCTTTGGGGCCTGGGGCTATTGCCCGTCATGTTGGGCCTTGGCTATCTCGGTAATTGGTGGCTCGATCAGCGCGCAGGCGACATGCGTGGTTCCTGAAGTCGAATCACGCCTTGATTTGGCGCTGGTGAAGCGTGTCCTGCTGAATGAAGACCGGCAGGCGTTTAATCAGCTGGTCCGCAGGCATCAAAGCAACGTGCGGGCGCAATTACGTCGCCTGTGTCGGAATGATCACGCTTTGGCAGATGATTTAGCGCAAGACACCTTCCTGCAGGCGTGGCGGAAATTGTCGCAATTTCGCAGCGAAGCGCGCTTTTCAACCTGGTTGTATCGCATCGCACACAATTGCTTCCTGCAGGCGTATCGGCAGCAACCCATTCATGAAATGCAGGAAGAAGCTCTGCTTGACCAGGCCACAGGACCTCGACAGCGCGCAGGTTTGCAACGTGATTTGCAAAAGGCACTGCAAGCACTGCCTGAAGGCGAACGGCTGGTGATGCTGTATCACACGCAAATGGGACTGAGTCATGAGGAAACGGCCGACATCACCGGGTTGCCCCTTGGCACGGTAAAAACACATGCGACACGCGGCAGTGCACGTTTGCGTCAATGGCTGAAAGACTACCAAAGCAACGAGAATATGGGAGTGACCACATGAATTTAAGCAAGGAAGATCAAAACGATGACCTGTTGAACCAGCTGCTTCGCGACAGTGCAGCAGATGCAGTCCCAGATGACGGTTTTGTCGATACCGTCATGTCGCGCTTACCAGCTCCGCGCCGGCACTCTAACCGCGCCGTGTGGTTGGGTCTGGTCTCAGGTGTTGGATTAGCGGCCTGGCAATTACAGGATAATCCCATGTTTAGTCATGTCGCCCGAGACTGGTCGGGAGGACAGTTCAGCATGGCAAGTGCATTGGTGTTGGTACTGGTCGTCATTACCGCTTGCTGCACCAGCACCGGAGTGCTAACGAAGTAATCTGTAGTGTTCGTTTTATTCAGACCACGGCATTGGATGGCCATCAGCTGTTTTGTGCCAGTTGCTGACGTAGGGTTTGGGGGCGCTCTAATCGCAGGTTTTTACTGAAAGCGGACTTTATTAAGAGCGCTTGATCTGAACAGCTGCAACTCGCTCAGACTGTGTGAAACTCTCAGAGTAAATTTTTAACGCGATGCTAGGTGAGGTATCAGGTGGTTTTAGCTCCAAGGTCCTGCAGAATTTGATCTATGCGCCTTTTTCAGTTGATATTGTCCAATTACGCGAATTTGAGAAAGTTTTCACACAGCCTTTGCTCATAGCTGACGGTCAATTAACTGGATGATTGCTGAAACTGTTGGTTACATGAAAGTGCAACGGGTGGTAAGTAGCCAGTGATAGTGCTGGTATGTTGGGGTGACGTTTTGCAGTCGGCTTTTAAGTTGGTTGCGGGAGCCGGATTTGAACCGACGACCTTCGGGTTATGAGCCCGACGAGCTACCAGGCTGCTCCA